>OQVH01000040.1_pt1 | contig 77908 bp, 77 predicted proteins | sample 1691641 | NCBI WGS metagenome assembly OQVH01 (sample SAMN03418286, study PRJEB22391) | human gut metagenome | biome: human-gut; feature: organic feature; material: feces | host: Homo sapiens | place: Italy | collected 2013-04
CATAGCGAAAGCGTGTCTTGAATGTTTTTGTTAATTTTGAACAATTTAAAGAAGATTATGAGGAGTTTCACAATTGTCTGACAGATTTGAAGGAAAAGGAGAAAAAAGTATGGCATATTTGGATTGTTCAGTGAAAAGCTGCACCTACAATAATGAAGACGGCTGTTGCTGCAAAGGCGACATTCAGGTGGAGGGACGCGAAGCAACCGAAGCACAGAGCACCTGTTGCGGAAGTTTCAAAGACCGCGGAACAAACGGTGCAGCCTGTAACGCATTAAAAGATGTTTCCAAGGAAATCGACGTTGCGTGTGAGGCAACACACTGCCGTTTCAATGAAAATGAGAAATGTCACGCAGATCATATCGGTATTTCCGGTGCCGGAGCCTGCACCTGTGGAGAGACAGAGTGCGCAAGCTTCGAGTGCAACTGTAAATATGAATAATTAATACAGGTATGAAACTGGTCTGCACATGCTCCATTTGTGCAGACCATAAAAAAGCAGGATAAGAAAATTTACATCTGTAAAGCAGGATTCCAGTGCTTTAAAACACAAAAACTACACAAAAAGTTTACAAAGATACCCTTGTTTCTTTTGCCACGGAGATGTAGTATGGGAGTTGGAAAAACAAAAAGATTCCTGTTTGGAGGCGGTACTTATGAGAAAAAAATCACATATTTCACTGGCACGTTACATTGTAAATAATATGGAAGACAATGACCTGAAAAAACATAAATTATCTTTTTACATCGGAAGCGTTCTTCCGGACATTAAGCCATCTTTTGTCTATAAGCGCCATGAGATGGAAGGAACTTACCCGGACATCAGACGCCACATCGAGCGTCTTTCCGAGGGCAGGAAACTGGTGGAGAAGAAAAAAGGGCGCAAGTATTACATGGATCTTGGACAGATCAGCCACTATCTGGCAGACTATTTTACCTATCCTCACAATAAGATCTATCCGGGAAGTCTGAAGGATCACTGTTCTTACGAGGAGAAGTTAAAGCGGGATTTGCGGAGATATATCAGGACGGACGCTGCAAAACCGCATAAAGCAGATCATCTGGAATTTAACAGTGCCAGAAATCTTTGCGATTTTATCCAGAAATCCCATGATGATTATCTTGTGAGAAAGCATGATGTGGAGGATGATATCCATCACATTGTGGAGGTGAACTACAAGGCAATGGAGACAATGATACATTTACTCGCCGAGAAAAGGGCAGAATTCCGGTTAAAACATTCCTGAAAAATGAAAAACATACAAAAACGATAGGAAAACATACGAATCAAATATTAATTTTTTATGAACAGCGCATCCAAAGTCGAAAAATGGATGCGCTGTTTTTGTAGGAAATACGTGCAATTGTGAAAAAATCCGTTTGGAAATGTCGAATTTTGGAGAAAACTCATCACCTAATTCATTTGATTTTTGAATCTGCGGATAGTAATATGGAGAATATAAAAGAGAGGAAAAGAAAAAGGGGAAAAGAAAAAGGGACTATTCTCTGCTCCGGCAATTAGCAGAAATTTGAATTTGTAAAATTGCATTTTCCATTGAGGAAATCAGGAGGATTCATATGAGAAAGTTGAGTGAGTTACAGCAGGAAATCGAATCCGTTCGATTTGAACTGGATCAGGCACTTTTACGACAGGATAAGTTTGATAATTACTATCAAAAAAGTACAAAACTCGATCAGCTGATTGAAGAGTATATCGAGGAAACAGAAAGAAGTAAGTAGAGAAGAATGGAAAATAATGCCAAATCAGGAAATAACTGGTCTGGCATTATTTTTTTGCGCTAAAATATTGATTTTTTCTTAAGAATAGTCTAATATATGTTTAAAAGTGGTGGAAAGTGGTAGAGAATGGTTCGAAGTGGTGGCAAATGACCACAGAAATGGAAAATCAAGAGGAACCAGCTGCCGCACAAAGGCAGGTGATTGTGTCATGTTTATGGGAGAATACAACCACACAGTTGATCCAAAAGGCAGACTGATAGTTCCGGCAAAATTCAGAGAGCAGCTTGGCGATGAATTTGTAGTGACAAAGGGACTTGATGGATGCTTATTTGTGTATACGTCAGAAGAATGGCACAACATCGAAGAGAAATTCAGAAACATTTCCATGACTTCCAAGGATGCAAGAAAGTTTTCACGTTTCTTTTTTGCAGGAGCAGCTTCCTGTGAACTGGACAAGCAGGGAAGAATCCTTCTTCCACCAGTTTTAAGAGAATATGCAAATCTGACAAAAGATGTCGTTTTAGTCGGAGTCTTAAGCAGAGTGGAAATTTGGGATAAAGACAGATGGCAGGAGAATACATATGATGAAGATGAGATGGATGAGATTGCAGAACACATGGCAGATTTAGGGTTCAGCATCTGATCCGCAGAGAATAAAAAAAGAGAGCCAGAGCAAAAGTCAGGCAGAGAGGATCACAATGGAATTTAATCATTATTCAGTATTGCTAAATGAGACAATTGAAAATTTGAATATCAAGCCTGACGGAATCTATGCGGATGGAACACTTGGCGGTGGCGGACATGCTTACCAGGTGGCTTCACGGTTATCAGAAAAAGGCAGGCTGATCGGAATCGATCAGGACGCGGATGCAATCGCAGCCGCCGGAGAAAGATTAAAGGAATTTGGTGACAAGATCACCATTATCCGAAGCAATTACGCCAACATGAAAGAGGAACTTCACCGCATTGGCGTGGAAAAGGTGGATGGAATCGTGTTGGATCTTGGCGTATCTTCGTTTCAGTTAGATACACCGGAGCGTGGTTTTACTTACCGTGATGAGAATGCTCCACTTGATATGAGAATGGATGACAGACAGAGCCTGACTGCAAAAGATATTGTAAACGGATACAGTGAGATGGATCTTTACCGGATCATCCGTGATTATGGTGAGGACAAGTTCGCAAAAAATATTGCAAAACACATCGTGCAGGAGAGGGCAAAGAAACCGATCGAGACAACCGGAGAACTGACGGAGATCATCAGGGCTTCCATTCCAATGAAAGTTCAGGTGACCGGTGGACATCCGGCAAAAAGAACGTTTCAGGCAATCCGTATTGAGCTGAACAAAGAGTTAGAAGTACTGCAGAATAATCTGGATGATATGATCGACCTTTTGAATCCGGGTGGAAGAATCTGTATTATCACGTTCCATTCCTTAGAGGATCGAATTGTAAAGACGAATTTTAAACGAAATGAGAACCCATGTACCTGTCCAAGCGATTTTCCAGTGTGTGTATGTGGTAAAAAATCCAAGGGAAAGGTAGTCACAAGAAAACCGATTCTTCCTTCCGAGGAAGAATTAGAAGTGAACTCCCGTTCCAAGAGTGCAAAATTAAGAGTTTTTGAAAGGGTGTAGCAGATGCCGAACAGAACAGTAAATCACAACAATCGAAATAGAGCAGCATATCAGGTAGATGGCAACACCGTACGCCGTATGGAGGCGATGCCGGATTACCGCAAAGAGCGCAGAGACAGACAGGAGCGGGAACGCGAGGAAGAGCTGAGAAAACGCAGACGTGCCGCAGCCAGAAATCAGGAAAAAGCGCTTCGCATGAGCAAAAGTTATGTTGTATTCCTGACAATGGCAGTGACCGTATTTGGCATTTTCTGTGGAGCTTATATTAAGCTTCAGTCCGATGTAACGGCAAGAATGAAAAAAATCGCAAGCTTAGAGAGCCAGGTGACAGACCTTAAGGCTGACAATGACGAGGCTTACAAGAGAATTAATACCGCAGTAGATCTCGATGCAATCAAGGAGAAGGCAATCAATGAACTTGGTATGTTTTATGCAACACAGGATCAGATCGTCTACTACTCTGTAGATAAGACAGACTACATGAATCAGTATAATGAAATCCCGCAATAGAGGGAATTTTCAGGCAAAAAAATAATTCGGGTGGTAGAATGGCAAAAAGAAGACCGAAAAAGCCGATGTTAAAGTTTCCAAAGCGTATGCAGAAAAAAATGATCGTCATGTTTACGGTTGTTGCAGCGCTTATGATCGGACTCATCGGAAGACTGATGTATATTGAATACACCAGTGGAGAAAAATATGAGAAAATCGTTCTGGCACAGCAGGGCTATGACAGCCAGACAATTCCTTATCAGAGAGGTGACATTGTAGACGCAAAAGGAACTGTGCTGGCAACCAGTATCGCAGTTTATAATGTGATTCTGGACTGCTCCGTTTTAAATGATGATGAAAAATATGTGGAGCCGACGATCAATGCGCTTGTAAGCTGCTTCCCGGATCTGACAAGTGAACAGCTTTATTCTTACCTGAAGGACTCTCCGGACAGCAGATACATTGTGCTTGCCAAGCGTTTGTCCTATGATACGATCCAGCCTTTTGTAAATCTGCAGGAGGAGCGGGATGAAAAGGGAAAACTGGTTAATCCATATATCAAAGGTGTTTGGTTTGAAAAAGAGTACCAGAGACAATATCCATATGGAAAACTGGCAAGTTCTGTGATCGGGTTCACAACATCCGGTAACCTCGGAATTAATGGACTGGAAAATTATTATGATGACACGTTAAATGGAATTAACGGCAGACAGTATGGATATCTGAATTCAGACAGTAATTTTGAAAAAACGATCAAACCGGCAGTCAATGGCAATACGTTAGTGACAACGATCGATGCGACGATCCAGTCGGTGGTAGAGAAGAAAATACAGGAGTTTAATGAGGCCTATACAGATGGTTACAGAGAGGGTGAGGGCGGAGCAACAAGAATCGGCGTGCTCATCATGAAACCGGACAATGGCGATGTCCTTGCAATGGCACAGTATCCAAACTACGATCTGAGCAATCCATGGGATTTATCTGAGTATTATACACAGGAAGAGATCGATGCGATGGATGATGATGCGAGACTCGAAGCGTTAAATCAGTTGTGGCAGAACATATGTCTGACCTATACTTATGAGCCGGGATCAACGGCAAAACCATTTACGGTTGCAGCCGGGCTTGAGACAGGAACACTGTCGACCAATGATACCTTTTTCTGTGATGGAGCCGAACAGCTCAGCGGATTTACCGTAAAATGTGTTGCCTATAGAAAAGGTGGACACGGAATGCAGACTTTGGAACAGACATTGATGAATTCCTGTAATGATGCCCTGATGCAGATGTCCTACCGGATCGGGGCAGAGAATTTCACGGAGTACCAGCAGATTTTTGGATTTGGACAGAAAACGAACATTGATCTTCCGGGAGAATCGAGAACAGATTCCCTGATTTACACATTGGATACAACATCACAGCTGAGTCTTGCAACCAATGCTTTCGGACAGAACTTTAACACCACGATGATCCAGCTTGGAACTGCTTTCTGTTCTCTGGTCAATGGCGGTAAGTTATATCAGCCGAGAGTGGTAAGCAAGATCACGGATCAGAATGGAAATACGATTCAGGATATTTCCCCGACGTTGCTGCGTGAAACAGTATCTAAGACAACAAGTGATACATTAAAACAATACATGTACTCGACCGTGACATCCGGTACCGGAAATACGGCAAAAGTAGACGGTTACTCCATGGGAGGTAAAACCGGAACGGCACAGAAAGTGCCGCGTGATGGTGTGAACTATCTGGTTTCTTTTATCGGTTTTGCACCGGTGGACGATCCTCAGTTAATGATCTACTGTTTTGTGGATGAGCCGAACTCGCAGGATCAGCCACACAGCACATTTGCACAGAATATTGTGAGGGAGATTTTAGAAGAAGTACTTCCTTATATGAATATTTATCCGGATGAGGAGACGACAGGCTTACATTCTGGGTGGGATATTACCGGAACGGATACAGGCGCAGCCGCTGTGACAGACCGTGTGACAGGAAATATTCCGGAGGAAGAACCGGAAGGAACGGATGATGTGCCGGATACCATGGAGGATATTCCGGGAGCCGGGGAAAACAACGAAGAAAACGCCGAAAATGATGGTGTAAATGCCGAAGAAGCAGGAACAACGTCCGATAACAGTGAATAAAAACATAACCTCATAAAAGTTGGAATAAAATGCAAGGAAGACTTTTATGAGGTTTTTGTTTTATGTATCGGAATAAGACCTTTAACCGCAAAAAGGTAATGATCGTATTCGTGTCAGTTTTTTTTATTATGATGTTTCTGATCGGAAGACTGGTATATCTTATGATCTTCTGCTCCGAATATTATGGAAATAAAGCGGAGAATCTTCATGAGAGGGAACGTGATATTAAGGCGGCACGGGGAAAACTTTTGGATGCAAACGGCACGGTGCTTGCCACAAACAAATCTGTGTGCACGATCTCCGTGATCCATAACCAGATAGAAGAACCCGAGAAAGTCATTGAGATGCTTGTGAGAGAACTTGGCATTCCGGAAGAGACTGCGAGAAAGCGCGTGGAGAAAGTCAGTTCCATCGAGCGTGTGAAAACAAATGTCGCAAAGGAGACCGGGGATGCAATCAGAGCCTATGGACTCTCCGGAGTGAAAGTGGATGAGGATTATAAACGATATTACCCTTATGGGACGCTCGCTTCCAAAGTGCTTGGATTTACCGGAGCTGACAATCAGGGCATTTTGGGACTTGAGGTAAAGTATGATGAATATCTTCAGGGAACCAACGGGAAAATCCTCACGTTAACCGATGCAAGGGGAATAGAGATCGAGAATGCCGGGGAGAGCAGATTAGAACCTGTGAACGGTTATGATCTTTGCTTATCCTTAGACCGCAATATTCAGATGTACTGTGAGCAGGCGGCAAAAAAGGTCTGCACAAAAAAGTCAGCGGACAGTGTTTCCGTGATCGTGATGAACCCACAGAACGGTGAACTTATGGCGATGGTGAATTATCCTGAGTTTGACCTGAACGATCCGTTTACACTGGTTGGGGACAACGGGGAAGCTGTGTCAGCGGAAGAAAAACAGAATCTGTTGAATAAAATGTGGCGGAACCAGTGCATCAGTGATACCTATGAGCCGGGTTCTACATTTAAGATTATTACGGCAGCGGCAGCGTTAGAAGAGGGAGTGGTAAAACTGGACGATGCATTTTTCTGTCCGGGCTATAAAATAGTGGAGGACAGAAGAATCCGGTGCGCGAGAACGACAGGGCACGGTGCGGAAACATTTGAGACAGGGATCATGAACTCCTGCAACCCGGTTTTTATGGAACTTGGCGAGCGGTTAGGCGCGGAGAACTTTGTCGGTTACTTCAAACAGTTCGGGCTGTTATCCAAAACGAATATTGATCTTCCGGGGGAAGCGGGAACGATCATGCATAAGACGGAAAATATTGGACCGGTGGAACTTGCGACAATCTCGTTTGGGCAGTCGTTTCAGATTACCCCAATCCAGCTTGTCACGACGGTATCTTCTATTATTAATGGGGGAACGCGCGTGACACCACATTTTGGCGTAAGCGTGCAGGATGCGGACGGAAATACAGTAAAAACGTTCTCCTATGAAACGCATGAGAATATCTGCACAGCAGAAACTTCGGAAACGATGCGCTATCTGCTGGAGAAAGTGGTGTCAGAGGGAACCGGAAAAAATGCCAAAATTGAGGGCTTTTCCATCGGCGGAAAGACAGCAACCTCACAGACACTTCCAAGAAGCGACCATAAATACATTTCATCGTTTCTCGGATTTGCGCCCGCTGACAATCCGCAGGTGCTTGTGCTTGTTGTTATTAACAATCCGCAGGGGATTTATTACGGCGGAACGATCGCTGCTCCTGTGGCGAAGGAAATATTCGAAAACATTTTGCCTTACCTTGATAAATGAGATGAAATAACGTATACTAGTTAGGCGAATTGAACGTTAGAAAAAATACAAGAGGTGTTTAGTCATGGATTATGAAATAGTGATACCAGTTTTGATTTCTTTTGCAATTAGTGCAATTTTAGGACCGATCGTGATCCCCTTTTTGAAACGGTTAAAGGTGGGGCAGACGGAGCGTAAAGAGTTGGAATCCCATTTGAAGAAAAATGGAACCCCGACTATGGGTGGACTTATGATACTGGCAAGTATTATCATTACCTCTCTGTTTTATGTCAAAGATTATCCGAGAATTATCCCAATCCTTTTTATGACCGTAGGATTCGGTGTGATCGGTTTTCTGGATGATTATCTGAAGGTAGTGCTCCGCAGATCAGACGGACTGCTCCCGTGGCAGAAGATGATCTTACAGTTTATTGTGACAACAGTATTTGCAGTTTACATGGTGCGTTATTCCGGAATTGAACTTACTATGTTGATCCCATTTTCCGGCGGAAAGTACTTAAATATCGGATGGCTTGCGATTCCATTACTTTATTTTGCAGTGATCGGAACCGTAAACGGTGTGAATTTTACCGATGGTGTGGATGGCCTTGTGTCAAGTGTTACCATTATGGTTGCAACCTTTTTCTCCGTTGTGGCAATCGGAACGAATGCAGGGATTGCACCGATCACCTGTGCAGTAGCAGGAGCCCTGCTTGGATTCTTATTATTTAATGTGTATCCGGCAAGTGTTTTCATGGGAGATACCGGTTCCCTGGCACTGGGCGGCTTTGTTGTGGCAACTGCCTATATGCTCCAGATGCCATTATATATCCTGATCGTTGGACTGATTTATCTGGCAGAAGTCATATCTGTTATGGTTCAGGTTACTTATTTTAAATACACTAAGAAAAAAACAGGTGTTGGAAAGCGGATTTTCAGAATGGCTCCGCTCCATCATCATTTTGAGCTTGGTGGATGGTCAGAGACGAGAGTTGTCGCAGTGTTTGCAATCGTGACAGCACTGCTTTGCATGCTTGCATTATTAGGCTTATAAATCGCATTGGAAAATTGCAAAATGACCTGCCGGATTCGGACAGGAGATTGGAAGGATAAGACGATGAATTTAGAAGGAAAAAGAGTGTTAGTAGTAGGTTCTGGAAAAAGCGGAGTTGCAGCCGCAGAACTGCTCAGAAAAAAAGGAATCACATTTGTACTTTTTGATGGAAATAAAGATTTAGATGTGACAGCATTGATCGAGAAAAATCCGGTATTTGCCGGAGCAGAGATTCTTTTGGGAGAACTTGCACCGGAAGATATGGCGCGCATTGATCTTGTTGTGTTAAGTCCGGGCGTGCCGACAGACCTTCCGATGGTCAATGAACTTCGAAACAGACAGATTCCAATCTGGGGCGAAATTGAACTTGCCTATCATTTTGCAAAAGGAAGAATTATTGCAATTACCGGAACAAACGGAAAAACTACGACAACTTCGCTTGTGGGTGAGATCATGGCGAATTATTTCGATGATGTGAAAGTGGTCGGCAATATTGGAATCCCATACACATCGGTAGCGGCAGACACGACAGAGGATACTGTGACAGTCGCAGAGATCAGCAGCTTTCAGTTAGAGACAACACATGAGTTTGCGCCGGAAGTGACAGCTATTTTAAATATCACACCGGATCATCTGAACCGTCATCATACGATGGAATGTTATATCGAGACAAAAGAGAGCATTACAAAGAATCAGACCGCCGGGGATACCTGTGTGTTGAATTATGAGGATGAAGTGCTGCGCAGGTTTGGCGAGACACTTCAGACAAAAGTTGTATTTTTCAGCAGCAAGCGCAGACTGGAAAAGGGACTTTATCTGGACGGAGAAGATATTTTTTATGCAGACGGCACAACGGACACAAAAGTGATCAATGTAAATGAGCTGAATATTTTAGGAAAACACAATTATGAGAATGTCATGGCGGCAGTCGGAATGTCGGTAAGCTTTGGCGTACCGATGGATAAAATTGTGGAAGTGCTGAAACGTTTCCAGGCAGTCGAGCATAGAATTGAGTATGTGACAGAAAAACGCGGCGTGAAGTTTTACAATGATTCCAAGGGAACAAACCCGGATGCGGCAATCCAGGGAATCCGCGCGATGAACCGTCCGACACTGTTGATCGGTGGAGGTTATGACAAACAGTCTGAATATGATGAGTGGATTGAGAGTTTTGACGGCAAGGTGAAGAAACTCGTACTGATCGGGCAGACGAAGGAAAAGATTGCGGAATGTGCGAAGAAACATGGCTTTGAGGATGTCATACTCTGTGATACATTTGAGGAGGCAATTGACACCTGTTATGCAAACGCAGTGAGCGGGGATGCGGTATTGCTTTCCCCTGCATGTGCAAGCTGGGGCATGTTCGCAAACTATGAGGAGCGCGGACGCATTTTTAAGGAATACGTGCGCAATCTGGCAGAATAAAAAATGTCAGGCATAATGGCATGACGTGCAGTAAATAAGAAATGAGGAATTGGAATGGCAAGAGGTCAGCAGACGGAAAAGAAAAAAAAGCCAATTAAATATTTCGATTACAGTCTTTTGTTTCTGATCATTTTTCTTTTGTGTTTTGGATTGGTCATGTTGTACAGTACCAGTTCCTATGCAGGTTCCAATAAGTTTGGGGATGCTTCCTATTTTGTAAAAAAACAGTTGTTTGCAACAGGACTGGGGATCGTGGGTATGTATATCGTATCTAAGATCCCATATCGGTTCTGGATGAAGGTGAGTTCCATGGCGTATCTGGCAGCTATCGTGCTCTGTACCGCCGTTATTTTTATTGGTACAGAGGCAAACGGTCAGGCGAGATGGTTAAAAATCGGGCCGTTATCTTTCCAGCCGTCAGAGTTTGCCAAGTTTGCGGTTATTATTTTTCTGGCAACGGTTATTTATAAGACACCACAGAAAATGGGTGAATTCATGAGCCTTGTCAAGATAATGGCAATTGTGCTTCCAATCGTTGCAGTGGTCGCCTACAATAACTTAAGTACAGCGATCATTATACTTGGAATTGCAGTCTGTATGTTGTTTGTTGCCAGTCCGAAGTATTCCCACTTTGTGTTGATGGCAGCGGCAGTCGGTGTGGTAGGTGTTGTTTTCATCAGTTTTGAGGCATACCGGATGGATCGTATCAAGATCTGGCTGAATCCGGAAGCCTACGAGAAGGGTTATCAGACCTTACAGGGACTGTATGCGATCGGTTCCGGCGGTTTATTTGGAAAAGGGCTTGGCGAGAGTATGCAGAAGCTGGGATTTATTCCTGAGGCGCAGAATGATATGATTTTCTCTGTTATCTGTGAGGAACTTGGACTTTTTGGCGCGGTGTGCGTGATCTTATTGTTTCTGCTGATGATCTGGAGATTTATGATCATTGCCAATAATGCGTCAGACCTTTATGGGGCGCTGGTCGTGGTTGGTATTATGGCGCATTTGTCCATCCAGGTTATTTTAAATATTGCGGTTGTGACCAATACGATCCCGAATACCGGTATTTCACTGCCGTTTATCAGTTATGGAGGTACTTCGGTTTTATTCCTGCTTGCAGAGATGGGGCTTGCGCTTTCCGTGGCAAAGGGAATTAAATTTGAGGTTAATTAAATATGATAAAAGAAGAGAGAAGAAGAAAAAAGCGCAGAAAGATAGGATTGTACATCCTGTTGATATTGATTCTGCTTATCGCAGCGGGCGTTTTCATTGTCATGAATGTTTTTACCGTGGAAAACGTTGTCGTGGAGGGAAATGAACTGTACAGCTCCACACAGATTGAAAACATGGTGCTGAATGATGAATATTCCTGGAATTCCCTGTATGTAGATCTGAAATACAGATTTGTGGATATCGGGGAAGTTCCGTTTGTAGATACGATGGAGGTTTCACTGGACAATCCCCATACCGTACATATTAAAGTTTACGAAAAAGGAATGCTCGGCTATCTTTATATTAATTCCATTGGTCAGAATGCTTATTTTGACAAAGATGGATTTGTAGTCGAGACATCTACGGAAGTGATTGACGGTGTGCCAAAGATCACAGGAATCTCCTGTGAGGAAGTGGTACTTTATGAGAAACTGCAATTAGAGAACAGTGATATTTTGCGGGATTTACTGAACCTGACACAGACTTTGAAAAAATATAATCTGCTCCCGGATGAGATCCAGTATGACAGTAACATGGAGCCGGTGCTTTACTATGGAACAATTCAGGTGAAAATTGGTTCTGAGGACAACCTGTCGCAGAAAGTTGTGAGGTTATCCATTATTTTGCCACAGCTTGACGGACTTAGCGGCACACTCCATTTAGAGACATGGACACCGGAGACGACCGACATTATCTGGGACAGGGCAGAAGAACAATCGGAAACAGAAGAGGAGACGACAGAAGAGCCTTCTGAGGAGCCGTCGGCAGATACACCAGCGGAAGAACAACCTGCACAGGATGTGCCGGCAGAGAATACACCGGCCGAAGAGCAGCAGCCAGCCGAAAATGCACCGGCGGAGGATATGCCGCCAGTGGAACAATAAAAACCGTAAAAAAACTTGATTTTTTTTGAAAAAGCGGTTGATTTGTTGTAGGAAAAATTATATTATAGTTTATAAGAGTTAAAAAACGCAAAATATAGTATGATTTCGAGAGTAGATAACTAAACAAAGTAGAAATGGGCTTGTCTGGTTATCATATTTGACATAAATATAGGGAGATATGAAGGAGGAACTACCTTGCTGGAAATTAGAACAACAGAAGCAGATGCCAGTGCAAAAATTATCGTGATCGGAGTTGGAGGAGCTGGTAATAATGCTGTAAATAGAATGATCGATGAAAATATTGGCGGTGTTGAGTTTATTGGTATTAACACAGATAAGCAGGCATTACAGTTATGTAAGGCACCGACATTGATTCAGATCGGTGAGAAGCTTACCAAAGGACTTGGTGCAGGAGCACAGCCTGAGGTTGGACAGAAAGCAGCGGAAGAGAGCGCAGAGGAGTTATCAGCTGCAGTGAAAGGTGCAGACATGGTTTTCGTTACCTGTGGTATGGGTGGTGGAACCGGTACAGGTGCCGCACCAGTCGTTGCCAAGATTGCAAAAGAGCAGGGAATCTTAACGGTAGGTGTTGTTACAAAACCTTTCAAATTTGAAGCAAAACAGCGTATGTTGAACGCAACCGGTGGTATTGAACGTTTAAAAGAGAGCGTAGATACACTGATTGTCATTCCAAATGATAAATTATTAGAGATCGTAGACAGACGTACTACAATGCCGGATGCATTGAAGAAGGCAGATGAAGTATTACAGCAGGCAGTACAGGGAATCACAGACCTTATCAATTTACCTGCACTCATTAACCTTGACTTTGCGGATGTTTCCACCGTTATGAAGGACAAGGGACTTGCACATATCGGTATTGGTTCTGCCAAGGGAGACGACAAGGCAATCGAAGCTGTAAAACTTGCAGTTGCCAGCCCATTGCTTGAGACAACTATTAACGGTGCAACACACGTTATTATTAATATTTCCGGAGATATCTCCTTGATGGATGCAAATGATGCAGCAAGCTATGTACAGGATCTTGCAGGAGATGATGCCAATATTATCTTCGGTGCGAAGTTTGATGAGTCTATGACAGATGAGGCAACCATTACGGTTATTGCAACAGGACTTGAGACTGCCGGTGCAAACGCAGCAGGCAAAATTGTTCCTAAGATGCAGTATCAGAACATGGGAACTGTTCCAAGACCGACAGCACCTGTAACACCAAGACCAGCAGCACAGGCTGGTTATACAGCTCCGGTACAGCCAAACCCGGCACCAACTTTCTCTGGTATTCAGAAACCGCGCCAGCCAGAAAGCTCTGTACAGCAGATGGATATCAAGATTCCGGATTTCCTTAAGAATTCCAGAAGATAATTACATAAGAAGATGACAGGATCGTTACATGAAGATCATAAGGTTTTCATGTAACGGTCTTTTTTTGTCAGAAAAACTGGATGAACTTCTGAAAGTAGAGGGAGTGTTTTGACAAAAAAGATGGTTCTAAAAAAATATAATGTGACTATGGAGAAGGAAAAGGAGGGAGTGGTTCCAAATATATATTTTTTATGCAGATGTCTATCTGTTACAGAATCTGTGGATGGATTTTATTGCGCTTGCGGGCGCAAATTGTCTTTTGCGGCGCAGGGTAAAGGGAAGAAGACTGTGGTTTATTGCATTTCTGTCATCCATAGGAACTCTGATCATTACATTGACCGTTACGGAGCCTTTTTGCAGGGCGATTCTGATTCACTTCCTGCTCAATACAGGAATGGTTGTTCTGTGTTTTGGAAAAAGTTCGTGGCGTACGTTTTTAGAAAACTGGGCAGTCATTTATCTGATGGTCATTTTCCTTGGCGGGGTTATGGAATTATTGAGAAGCAGTGCAACAGGAATGACATTTTTCTGGATTCAGGCGGTCATTGCGGCACTGGTTCTGTCGGTTGTCACATGGTATCTGGGACGTAGAAAACAGTTTGGAAATCAGCTTTTCCCGGTGACATTGGTGCATCGGGGGCATGCGATGGAAACTATGGGATACTGGGACAGTGGAAATCAGTTGAGAGATCCATATAATCATAGACCAGTATGTATTTTAAGTAAAAAAGTGGCCGCAAAGATCTTAAATCCGAAAAAGGACAGGGTACATTTTATCCCTTATTGTTCCCTGGGGCAGAAGGAGGGGCTTTTGCCGGTGACAGAGATCACATGCATAAAAATTCAGAATGGAAGGCACGAAGTCGAGATAAGACCGGCAACGGTTGGAATTGCAAATGAAGGATTATTGGAAGGAAAAGAATATGATATGATTCTTCATGCATCTATGCTGGAGTGTCAGGAAAGAGGAACAAAACATGATCATGAGACTTGTACTGCCAAGATATGAAAAGGTTCATTTTCTGTCCGGGATTTGCAGCCTTTTTTTGCGAAAGGAAGATGAGGTGCACTATATTGGAGGTGCAGAGATTTTGCCGCCACCGTTGGAGGGAGAGCGGGAAGCATACTGTATCCGGATGCTCGATGGTGTGCATGCAGAGCGGGCGAGAAAGGAGCTGATCGAACACAACCTGCGGCTGGTTGTATACATAGCAAAAAAGTTTGATAACACAGGGGTCGGAGTGGAGGATCTTATCTCCATAGGAACGATCGGTCTCATCAAAGGGATCAATACCTTTAATCCGGACAAAAATATTAAATTGGCCACTTACGCATCGCGCTGCATTGAAAATGAGATTTTAATGTATCTGAGGAGAAACAGCAAGACAAAACTGGAGGTGTCCATCGATGAACCGTTAAATGTGGACTGGGATGGAAATGAACTGCTCTTATCGGATATTCTGGGGACGGATGAGGATGTCGTGGGGAAAGACATGGAAACGGATGTAGAGCGGAAACTGTTAAAGACTGCGATCGAAAAGCTGTCCGGAAGGGAACGGATGATCATCGAACTGAGGTTCGGACTGAATACTTCTGATGGGGAGGAGAAGACACAGAAAGAGGTGGCAGATATGCTTGGAATCTCCCAGTCCTATATCTCAAGACTTGAGAAAAAAATTATGGGAAGATTGAAAAAAGAAATTGTACGATTTGAATAACAGGAGTATAATTGTGTTATAAATTAAAGGAGAAGTCGAACTATTTGACAATGGGAACAGACAGTGGACAGATGAGACAACATGCAGCAGATGACTGCATGGGGATCAGATGAAAACGGACTGGAATTTACAGACAGGGGGAAGGACAGATGCAGATAGAATTTTTGGGTGCAGCGCATGAGGTGACAGGAAGCTGTCATTATGTAACATTCGGGGATAAACATGTACTGGTGGATTGTGGTATGGAGCAGGGACCGGATCTGTATGTGAATCAGGAGATTCCGGTGAATGCAGCAGCGGTGGATTATGTGTTCGTGACACACGCACACATTGATCATTCCGGTCTGCTGCCGCTATTGTATAATCATGGATTCCGGGGACAGATTTTTGCGACAGAGGCAACAACGCAGCTCTGTAATATCATGTTAAAAGACAGCGCACATATCCAGATGTTTGAGGCAGAATGGAGAAACCGGAAAGCAAAACGGGCCGGAAAACCGGAAGTGGTACCAATGTACGATATGAATGACGCAATGGGGGTGCTGACACACTTTGTGCCGTGTGAATATAACAGCATTGTGGAGATCTGTGACGGATTAAAGGTACGGTTTGTGGATGCAGGACATCTGCTCGGCTCATCAAGCATTGAGATGTGGATCAGAGAGGATGATGAAGAAGTCAAAGTTGTATTTTCGGGGGATATCGGAAATGGTAATCGTCCACTGATCAAAGATCCACAGTATATCAAAGACGCGGATTATGTTGTAATGGAGTCCACGTACGGTGACAAAGAGCATGAGACACCGCCGGACTATGCAGTCGCACTTGCAGGGGTATTGAAGGATACCTTTACAAGAGGTGGAAATCTTGTGATCCCTGCATTTTCCGTAGGAAGAACGCAGGAGATGCTTTACTTTATCCGAAGGATCAAGACGGAACATCTGTTGCCGGAGTTTGAAAATTTCCCGGTGTTTGTCGATAGTCCGCTGGCAGTGGAGGCAACTACGATCTTTAATAAGAACGTGGAGGACTGTTTCAGCGAGGAAGCGTTGGATCTTGTGCATCAGGGAATTAACCCAATCGGTTTTCCGGGACTGCGCATGGCGATCACGAGTGATGAATCCAAGATGATCAATTTCGACGAGCAGCCGAAAGTTATTATTTCCGCATCCGGTATGTGTGAGGCAGGACGTATCCGTCACCATTTAAAACACAACCTCTGGCGAAAGGATTCCACGATTTTATTTGTTGGTTATCAGGTTCCCGGAACACTTGGAAATTCTCTTTTAAATGGGGCAAAGCAGGTAAAACTTTTTGGTGAGACCATCGAGGTACATGCGAAGATTGAGAATCTTCCGGGAATCAGCGGTCACGCAGACCGGAATAATCTGACAAAGTGGATTGGGGCATTTGAGACACCACCGAAAAAAGTGTTTATTGTACATGGGGACGACAAAGTGACGGAGAATTTTGCGGCGCATGTGCATGAAGTATATGGGTATGACACGTATGCACCATATAGCGGCGATACGTTTGATCTTGTGACGGGAGAGCAGATTGCGGACGGAAGCAGAGAGATGATTGAGAAGAAGAAAAATGGATCATCAAAAGCTTCCAGCAACGTATTTGCAAGACTTCTTGCGGCAGGACAGAGGCTGCTTGAGGTTATTAATAAGTGCGAGGGTCTGCCGAACAAGGAACTTGCAAAATTTGCAGATCAGATTAATGCATTATGTGATAAATGGTCGAGATAATATTATAGGGTAAGATATTGGCGGATGGTTTTCAATGCAGACTTTTCCAGACGGCTGACCTGTGCCTGGGAAATATGGATCTCATCCGCCACTTCCATCTGTGTTTTTCCTTCAAAAAAGCGGAGGTTGATAATGAAGTTTTCGCGTTCTGACAGGTGGTTCATGGCATCACTTAGAGAGAGCTTTTCCACCCAGTTTTCTTCTTTATTTTTCTTATCACTGATCTGATCCATGACATAGAGGGTATCGCCCCCATCGGTGTAGACCGGATCATAGAGGCTTACCGGACTCTGAATCGCATCCAGTGCGTATAAAATGTCTTCTGCGGCAACCCCGGATTCCGCTGCGATCTCCTGCAGGGTAGGTTCCTTAAATGAATTTCTGGACAGAACTTCCTTGGCATGGATCGCTTTGTAGGCGGTGTCGCGGAGGGAGCGGCTCACACGGATACTGTTGTTGTCACGCAGATATCTGCGGATCTCCCCGATGATCATCGGTACCGCATAAGTGGAAAATTTTACCTGTAGATCAGGATTAAAGTTGTCAATGGATTTGATCAGTCCGATACAGCCGATCTGGAACAGATCATCAAGATTTTCATGGCTGCCGGAGAACCGCTTGATCACACTTAACACAAGGCGCAGGTTGCCTTTGATATACATCTCTCTGGCTTCCTGATCGCCCTGCCGGATCCGTGCAAACAGAGCTTCTTTTTCGGTTTCTTTTAAAATTGGGAGTTTGGCGGTATTGACGCCACAGATTTCTACTTTATATGCAGGCATGTTGCTATCCTCCGGTCTTTTCTAAAATCAGGATCAGCTCCGAGGTCTGTCGATGTCGGATGCTATTAATGAGGATGTGGCATTTAAGAAAAAATTATACAGAAAGAAACTTTTTTTTATTGGAAAAAAATGCTATACTATACACGGTAAGAAAATCGTTTCAGTAGAGACGGATTGTTTAAAAAAAGCATAATCAAATGGGATACGAAAAATACAACAAGAAGCTGGTGCATATATGAAAGATTTGATCGATGAGAAGAACAGACAGGAAAAAATGAAAAGAAGTATCATAAAATACTGGAATGTTTCCTATGGTTCTCCGGAAGCAATTGGCGGCGAAGAGGAAGAAAAAGAGCGGGAACATGCCGCCGGCATATATCCACAGGAAAATTATGTCTATGACGAAGAGTCAGAGTTAAAACAGGCAGAGATCGAGGCAATCGACGAGGTGTCACAGACAAAAATCCAACAGATCCTGCATGAGAAAGATGACAGATTACAGAACCTCATCGAACATGAGCAGCATGAGGGACAGGAATCCTGAAGCTGTTTTGGCAGGACAGCGTGGCAGATGCACATTTTGCAGTCTGTCACATAATGTAATAGTAAGAACAGGCGATGGTGGGATCGTTTTGGTTACATTAAAAAAGTATCACGGCCTTGGGAATGATTATCTGATCTATGATCCGAATCAGAACCGTGAATTATTACAGGAACGGCAGATACAGCTGTTGTGCAGGCGCAATACCGGAGTGGGAGCAGATGGTATTTTATCTGGTCCTGTGTTTGAAAATGAAAAAATAAAAGTACGTATTTTTAATCCGGATGGAAGTGAAGCTGAGAGAAGCGGCAACGGCATCCGGATTTTTTCAAAGTATCTGAAAGATGCCGGATATGTGAAAGAGAAGTGTTATGAGCTCTGGACAAAGGCAGGACCGGTACAGGTGGAGTTTTTAGACGAGGATGCATCGCATATGAAAGTCGATATGGGATACGCCGCATTTGGGGCAGACAGTATCCATGCAGTAGGATTTGAGGGAGATATGATTAATGAATCCGTTTTCTTCTGTGATAATTTTTACAATATCACCTGTGTGTCTATGGGAAATCCGAACTGTGTCGTGATGATGGAAGAAATCAGCAAGAATAAAGCGTTGCATTTAGGACCATATGTGGAAAATTCAAAATATTTTCCAAACCGGATCAATATGCAGCTCTGTCACGTAGTTGACCGGGAAAATATTCAGATTGAAATCTATGAGCGGGGAGCCGGGTACACATATGCGTCAGGCACGGGAGCCTGTGCGGCGGCATCTGCAGCACATAAACTCGGACTGGTGGGAAACCGTGTGCAGGTTCATATGCAGGGCGGAGATCTGCTTGTGGAATTTGCAGAGGACGACCGCGTGTTTATGACAGGACCTGTGGTTTATATCGGAAGTATTACGCTGGCGGAAAATTTTTTTGCTTAAATTGGAAAATTTCTTGGTGTTATGAATACCGCACAGCAGCAGGGAATATGGGAACATATGGAAACCATTATAAAAAAGTCTTGCAATTGCAGGCAGAATATGATAGTTTATAAATCGTTGTGTGAGGAACACAACGATTTTTTCATGCAGAGGTACAATTCTGCAAAAACAAACGTCAGTTCGGAACCTTCCTGACGAAAAACAAAACTAAAGGAGAAAAACATATGAGAAACAAAAAGGTATTATTTCTTACCCAGGCTGCAGTGATCGCAGCGATCTACGTTGTGCTGACTATTTTTATCAGTGCATTTAACTTAGCTTCCGGTGCCATTCAGGTACGAATTTCCGAAGCACTTACCATTTTACCATTTTTTACACCGGCAGCGATTCCGGGACTGGCGATCGGGTGTCTGTTGAGCAATCTGCTGACAGGGGCAGCGGTTTATGATGTCGTGTTCGGAAGCCTTGCAACATTACTCGGTGCAGTCGGAACGTATTTACTGCGGAAACATAAGTTTTTGTGCACGCTTCCTCCGGTGATCGCAAATATGGTGATCATTCCATTTGTATTGCGTTATGGATACGGACTTGCGATGGAAGTTGGTGGACATGATGTCGCAATTCCTTTTTACATGCTGACCGTCGGCGCAGGAGAAGTGATCTGCTGCTGTATTCTTGGTTCTGTCTTATTGAATGCATTGGCGAAAGTGAGAAATGTTATTTTTAAGAATGAATAAATGTGAAGGTTATAAAAATGCCATGTCAAAGAGATAAAACTCTCTTTCTCATGGCATTTTAATAATTTTTAAGAAAATATTGACGATTTCTGAAAACGCAAGTAAACTATATAGTTAGCAGTATCTATAAGAGAGAACGAAAGGAAAAAGTTATGAAGAAAATCTTGGATTTGATCACAGATGAAGTGACAAAAGCATTTACAGAATGCGGATATGATGCAAAATATGCAAAGGTTACTTTATCAAACAGACCTGATCTTTGTGAATACCAGTGTAACGGCGCCATGGCAGCCGCCAAGGAATACAAAAAAGCCCCATTTATGATCGCAGACGAAGTGGTGGAAAAACTTGCTGCAAACCCGATTTTTGCGATGGCAGAATCTGTAAAACCGGGCTTCCTCAATCTGAAAATTGATGAGGCATACCTTGCAGATTATGTTGCAAAAATGCAGGAAGATGAGGGACGTTTTGGATGTGAAAAGACAGAAGCGCCAAAGACCATCATGATCGACTATGGCGGACCAAACGTTGCAAAACCTCTCCATGTAGGACATCTGCGTTCTGCGATCATCGGTGAGAGCGTGAAACGTATTGGCAAATTTATGGGACACAATGTGATCGGTGATGTGCATCTGGGTGACTGGGGACTTCAGATGGGACTGATCATCACAGAGTTAAAGTTAAGAAGACCGGAACTCGTTTATTTTGATGATGCTTACACCGGAGAGTATCCAGAAGAAGCGCCATTTACAATCTCTGAGTTAGAGGAGATTTATCCGACTGCCAGCAAGAAATCCAAAGAGGATGAGACGTATAAGGAAGCCGCCATGCAGGCAACTTTTGAACTGCAGCATGGAAAACGCGGTTATCAGGCACTTTTAAAACATATTTTAAATGTGTCCGTGACAGACTTAAAGAGAAACTATGCAAACTTGAATGTTTCCTTTGAGTTGTGGAAGGGCGAGTCTGACGCACAGCCATATATTCCGGACATGGTACAGAAGATGAAGGACGATGGCTTTGCCTATATCAGCGACGGTGCTCTTGTCGTGGATGTCAAAGAGGAGACTGACACGAAAGAGATCCCTCCATGCATGATCTTGAAATCAGACGGAGCTTCTCTTTATAATACGACAGATCTTGCCACGATGGTATGGAGAATGAAAGATTACAATCCGGATGAACTTATTTATGTTGTGGATAAACGTCAGGAATTGTATTTCACACAGGTATTCCGCTGCGCGAGAAAAACAGGTATTGTAAAACCGGAAACAGAACTGAAGTTTTTAGGTTTTGGTACGATGAATGGCAAGGACGGAAGACCATTTAAGACCCGCGATGGCGGTGTGATGCGTTTAGAGCATCTGATCTCCGGTATTAATGAGGAGATGCTTGCAAAAATCCAGGAGAACCAGAAAACAAAGGAGAACCTTGGAATCAGCACAGAGGAAGCAGAGAACACTGCAAAAATGGTCGCACTTGCAGCGATCAAATACGGTGATCTGAGCAATCAGGCAAGCAAAGATTACATCTTTGATATTGACCGCTTTACTTCTTTTGAGGGAAATACAGGCCCATACATCCTGTATACGATCGTCCGTATCAAATCGATCTTAAACAAATATCACGGTCTTGGAAAAGATGAGAGCGGTGCAGTCATCGGGGCGGCGCACTCTAAGAGCGAGAAAGATTTAATGTTAGAGCTCTCCAAGTTCAATGCAGTGATGGAGAGCGCTTTTGAGGAGACAGCACCTCATAAGATCTGTTCCTATATTTATGACCTCGCCAATGCATTCAACAGTTTCTATCATGGAACCAAGATCATGTCCGAGGAGAATGAGACAGTCCAGAAATCATACATCCGTCTGTTAGAGCTTACAAAGTCCGTTCTTGAGACCTGTATCGATGTATTAGGATTTTCTGCACCGGAGAGAATGTAAGAAAAGAATAGAATAACAGTCATAAAAAGAAAGACAAGTCATAGAATTAGTCATGGGAGAAAACAAACTCCCATGGCTTTTTTTTCTTTAAAAAAAGAATTCCGTGAGGATGGAACAGAAAGTGAGGTGCCGCCTTGTGTGAAATAAGATTGTTGTTTCCGGTACATATGAGAACATTTTTTCAGGACGATACATGGCAGAGCGGGTTGGAGGAGATCCGGGTGAGAGTCGGACAACCAATCGAGTTTTGCTATGGAAGCGATAACTGTTATCTGATCGGCAAAGAAAAAGAACAAATGTTCTGTAGCGAAAAGGACTACAGAAGATGGGAAAAAGATCTGTACCATGCGAGCGAGGCTGATCTGCGGGAAATGTTAAATTATATCAGCAATTATTCGCTGTATGCCTACAAAGAGGAGATTAAGCAGGGGTATATCACGATCGAGGGAGGACACCGGGTTGGCGTGGCAGGGCAGACCGTTCTGGTGGATGGAAAAATTGCAGGGATCAGTCCAATCACGTTCTTAAATATCCGGATTGCCCACGAAAAGTGTGGATGCGCAAAGAAAATATTGCCGCTGATCCGGCAGAAGAACAGCATTTATAACACGTTGATCCTGTCGATGCCGGGAGCCGGAAAAACAACACTTTTGCGGGATTCCATCCGTGCGTTGTCGAATGGGGAGGCATATGGGATCAGGCTGAAGGTGTGTGTGGTGGATGAACGCTCGGAGATTGCGGCAAGTTTTCACGGTGTGCCACAGAATGACATGGGACCGAGAACCGATGTGATGGACGGCTGTGGAAAGGCAGAGGGAATGCAGCTTCTGATCCGTTCCATGTCACCGCAGATCATTGCGGTGGATGAACTTGGAGCCGAGTCAGATTTTTATGCGGTAGAGCAGGCATTAAACTGTGGGAGCAGAGTGCTTGGCACGATCCATGCAGGGAATATGAAAGAACTGTCGGAAAAACCGTATCTGAAACGGTGGATGGAGCGAAGACTTTTTCAGCGGTTCATTTTTCTGGAAAAAGAGACCAACGGGAGGAGAAAAATGCAGGTTTATGACGAGCATATGGAGCGGATCACATGTTAAAAGTGCTGGGAAGTATGTTGATTCTTCTGGCAAGCGTTGGTTTTGGATTTCAAATCCAAATGGATCTGAGAAATCATCTGCGGCTGCTTTATGACATACGGAAACTGCTCTTAGACATTGTAAATGAAACAGCGTATACGATGGATCCCATGGAGGTAGTGCTGGAACATGCGATACACAGCAGAAACCCGTATCTGAATGAGATCTGCAAGGAGATGGGTGAGGGATTACAGAAGAAGGAAAGAGGATGCGGACAGGAACTCTGGCAGGAGCGGATCGAAGCGTGGCAGAAAAGGCTGGGGCTCTCTTTGGAGGAAAAAGAAATCTTTGCAGGGGCAGGATGCGCCTTTTTCGGAAAAAGCATGGGAGAAAATGAAAAAAGCCTCGAACATTATCTGGAACGTCTGGATTATGTGATCGATCAGGTGAGGGGAGAACAAAAGGAAAAACAGAAAGTGTATCAGACCGTCAGTGTGATGTGTGGGCTGATCATCATTCTTCTGTTTTTGTAAAAGCTCCGAAAGCTGTGGAAAGGCAGGAACTTTATGAGTGTAAATTTGATTTTTAAAATTGCTGCGGTTGGGATTTTAGTGACCGTGCTGAGTCAGGTGTTAAAACACAGTGGACGGGAAGAACATGCTTTTTTGACCAGTCTGGCAGGACTTATCATCGTGCTGTTCTGGATCGTGCCTTATATTTATGAACTGTTTGAGACGATGCAGTCGCTTTTTACGTTATAGATCATATAGCAGTTACAATCTGGCAGGGAGTGAAAAAGACATGGATATCATAAAAGTGGGGATTTTAGGTGTCGCAGCGGTTTTGATGGCAATTCCGCTGCGCAAAGAGAAGCAGGAATACAGTATGTTTTTAAGCATGGCAGTCTGTATCTGCATTTTTATTTATATTATCACAAAGGTTCAGATCGTGTTGGAATTTGTGGAGAAGTTAGAGGGGATGATCGCCATTGACAGTACTTATATTGGTCTGGTGATCAAAATGGTGGGCATTACCTACGCAGCAGAATTTGCAGTAAATGTGTGCAGAGACTCCGGTTATGGTGCGATTGCAGGACAGATTGAAAATTTTGCAAAAATGTCGATCCTTGTGGTGAGTCTCCCGGTACTGATGGCATTTATTGATACGATAGGGAGCCTTTTATGAGAAAAGTGGGATGGCAGTGGAAGATCATACTGTTTCTGATGTTCGCAGGGCTCTTTTGTCCGGTGAAGGTTCATGCAGAAGAGGCAGGTAGTTATCTGAGTGAACTTTCGGATGAGATGGACTATGGAAAATTGGATACATTTTTAGAAAACTATGGCGTGGAGCAGGTTTCTTTTTCCGGTCTGGTGGAAGAATTGATGCAGGATGGGGTGAGCACAGCGTGGGGAGAACATGTGTTTTCTGCGATAAAAACATCGCTCGTTGGGGAGATAGCAGCTAACCGGAAGATGCTTTTGGAAATTGTACTGCTGGCGTTCTGTTTTTCGGTTCTGAAAAACTTTGCGGGTGCATTTCATGCGTCGTATATCTCGGAACTATGTTTTCTGCTGGTGTATTGTGTCATGGCAGTCATGCTTTTGCAGACATTTCTTCTCTTTCAGGAGGTCGTGTCGAAGTCGCTGGAAAGCTGTGTGGAATTTATGAAAGTCATGGTGCCGACGTTTTGTCTCAGCATGATGTTTGCCTCAAATGTGAGCAGTGCTGCGGGATTTTACCAGACCGCATTTCTGGTGATCTATCTGGTGGAGTGGCTGTTTTTAAATCTGCTGATGCCTCTGATCCATATTTATGTGCTGTTGGAAATGTTCGGTCATTTTGTGCCGGAGGAGCGCTTTTCAAATCTGACGGAACTGTTTTCTGAGGTGATCAGCTGGGGGATAAAAATCGCAGGAGTGCTCGTATTGGGGCTGAATGTAGTACAGAACCTGATCGGCCCGGCAAAAGACCGGATGGGGCATGGGATTTTTGCAAAAACGGCTTCTGTGATCCCGGGGCTTGGAAATGCGGTGGGCAGCGTGACCGAGCTGCTCCTTGGCGCAGGGATCGTCATGAAAAGCTGTGTGGGGACAGCGGGACTTGTGGTGCTTGTCCTGATCAGTCTTGTTCCCCTGCTCAAGGCGCTGTGCCTTGCATTCTTTTACAAACTGGCAGCGGCAGTGACTGAGCCCGTGTCGGATAAGCGGATCTCCGGCTGCTTAAAAGGTCTGGCAAACGGAGGTATGCTCTATGTAAAACTGCTGGGGTACAGTGTGCTGTTGTTTTTTGTGACGATCGCACTGACGGCGGCAGCGTCGGGATTTATTTATTGAGGATAATAGGAAGGAGCCGATGAACGGGATTTTTAGTTATCTGAAAAGCTATGTCATTCTTTTTCTTGTGCTCACGATACTGCTTGAGATGGTTCCGAAGGCGGGCATGCAGAAGTATATCCGTTTTTTTTCGCAGATGATCCTGGTCTTTGGACTGCTCTATCCGGTTTTGGGATGGATGGGAGAGAGTGACGCTTTTCTGGAAAAAATTGAATATCAGTCTTTTTTACAGAAGATGGAGGAGGTCCAGACAGATGCAGAAAAAATCACTTATCTGGACAATAATCACTATGTGAAAAAGTATGAGGATGCCATTGCGCTTGATGTTACACAGATGGCACAGGAAGAAAATTTTGCAGTGAAGGAGATCGCAGTGGAGATGACAGAAAATTATGAGATCAAATGTATCCGCATGACGTTGACTAATCCGGTAAAGGAAGGGATTGTAATCGGAAAAGTTGTGCTGGAGGATGGACAGAAAAAACAGGCTTCTGAGGATAGCGCATATAAAAAATTAAAAGAAAAGCTGGTGAGTTATTATCAATTATCGGAAGAACAGTTGGATATCCTGTATGAATAGACTGCGGCAGCTCAAAAAAAGTGACTGGATCGCCATTGCACTTGCGGGTGTGCTGATCCTGATCATTGCAATGCCGTTATCGCCGAAGCAGTCAGAGAGTGGGAATACGGCGGGGCAGGAGACAGCCGGGGCAGTTTCGGATTCCGGGAGCACGCAGGACAGCCAGAATGTATATGCGGCTGCGATGGAAAAGAGGCTGAAGCATGTGCTTGGGCAGATGGAGGGGGTAGGAGAGACAGAGGTGATGATCACGCTATCAGATTCCGGTGAAACGATCGTGGAGAAAGATCAGAAAGAACAGAGAAACCGTATCGAGGAAAGTGATGCCGGTGGAGGAACCCGTACAACGACGGAGCAGGAGACGGAGGAGACAACGGTGTATGTGGAAAACGGAAGTGAAAAACAGCCTTATGTGACAAAAGAAGTGCTTCCCAAAGTGGAGGGCGTTCTGGTGGTGGCAGAGGGCGGGGATGATCCCAGGGTAATTTCTGATATTTCCGATACAGTAATGGCATTATTCCGGGTGGAGGCACATAAAATAAAAGTAGTGAAGATGAGTAGTTCCAGGGAGTAAACAAGGAGGAATCACATGAAGAAAATATTTCGAAAAAATCAGCTGGTGATCACGGCACTGGCACTTATGATCGCTGTTGCAGGGTATTTCAGTTACATGAATAACAATATGGATGACGGAAAACTTCAGACAGCGGCGGAGGCGGCAAACGCAGAGGTGAGTGCAGGGGAACTGGAAGAGGATTACGACATTTCGGATGAAGATGTTTTGCAGAATGAGATTTTTACGGCGGAGGAACCGGACGGGACGGAGACAGCGGCAGTAACGGATGGAAGCCAATATCCTCCACCTGTGCACGCTTTGCATCCGTCACTTCTCCCATATTTAAGACAACATCACAGCTGTCCTCGGTGATACTTACCACCACATCTGTGAATCCTTTTGCCTCCAAAAGCATTTCTGCCGCATTCTCGCGCTCCGCGATATCCGTCATCGCGATCATTTTATTGATCGCATCCTGTTTTAATTCATCGGAAATCGCATTATTGTTTACAATCTCCAGCAGAGTCTCCTTATTTTTTGAGCGGATCTGTTCACGGTTTAATATAATATCAGATTTTCCTTGATTTTCTTCGGCTATCGTTATATCCTTATAAGGCGGCAGTCTGCAAAGCAGGCTGTTCGGTGTTACAATGAGACATGACAGCGGTCTCTTGGGACTTTATTTACACATTACAGGTTCTTTTTGAGAACCGCTGTGCTTTTTATATTTGGAGGATATATTTTGGCTGATTTAAGAAAAGAAATAGAAAAAAGACGTACCTTTGCGATCATTTCCCACCCGGATGCAGGTAAGACGACATTGACAGAGAAGTTCCTGCTTTACGGAGGTGCGATCAATCTTGCCGGATCTGTAAAGGGAAAGGCAACTGCCCGTCACGCTGTTTCTGACTGGATGGAGATTGAGAAGGAGAGAGGTATTTCCGTCACTTCCTCTGTATTGCAGTTTAATTATGGCGGTTACTGTATCAATATTCTGGATACGCCGGGACATCAGGATTTCTCGGAGGATACCTACCGTACTTTGATGGCAGCAGATTCCGCCGTCATGGTCATTGACGGATCAAAGGGTGTTGAGGCGCAGACAAGAAAACTGTTTAAGGTCTGTGTGATGCGCCATATCCCTATTTTTACGTTTATCAATAAGATGGACCGCGATGCGAACGACACGTTTGATCTGTTGGATGAGATCGAAAAAGAGCTTGGAATCGCAACCTGCCCGATCAACTGGCCGATCGGTTCCGGAAAAGGATTTAAAGGTGTTTATGACCGCAATACAAAAGAGGTTATGACGTTCTCTGATACGTTAAAAGGAACAAAAGAGGGAACGGAGAGACACATTCACATTGATGATCCGGCGCTTGTAGATGAAATCGGTGAGGCAGCAAAAGAAAAGCTGTTAGAGGAAATCGAGCTGCTTGACGGAGCAAGTGCAGAGTTTGATATGGATCTGGTGTCAAAAGGTGAGTTGTCCCCTGTATTTTTTGGTTCCGCGTTAACAAACTTTGGTGTGGAGACATTTTTACAGCACTTTTTGAAAATGACGTACTCTCCGCTTCCGAGAAAAGCAGATATCGGGGAGATCGATCCGTTTCAGGAAGATTTCTCTGCGTTTGTGTTCAAGATTCAGGCGAATATGAACAAAGCGCACCGTGACCGTATCGCGTTTATGCGTATCTGTTCCGGAAAATTTGAGGCGGGCATGGAAGTTACCCACGTACAGGGTGGCAATAAAAAGATCAAGCTTTCCCAGCCACAGCAGATGATGGCGCAGGAGCGCCACATCGTGGATGAGGCTTATGCCGGAGATATTATCGGTGTGTTCGATCCGGGTATTTTCTCCATCGGTGATACCTTGACAACAGCAAAACCTTTCAAGTTTGAGGGAATCCCAACCTTTGCACCGGAACATTTTGCGCGAGTGCGTCAGGTGGATACCATGAAGCGTAAGCAGTTCATGAAGGGAATGCAGCAGATCGCACAGGAAGGTGCAATCCAGATTTTCCAGGAATATAACATGGGTATGGAGGAAGTCATCGTCGGCGTTGTCGGTGTGCTTCAGTTTGACGTTTTAAAATATCGTCTGGAGAATGAATATAACGTTGAGATCCGTATGGACAACCTTCCGTATGAGCATATCCGTTGGATTGAAAATGAGGATATCAATATGGATAAGATCGTTGGAACTTCCGATATGAAGAAGATCCAGGATCTCAAAGGACGTCCATTATTACTGTTTGTCAATTCATGGAGTGTCGGCATGGTACTTGACCGAAATGAAGGACTTGTATTGTCAGAGTTCGGACGGGAGTAGATTCACTGTTATCAGATAGTTGCGAAACTCTTCATAATCTTCTTTAAATTGTTCAAAATTAACAAAAACATTCAAGACACGCTCTCGCTACGTGTCGCTCGCAGCGGTACTAAGAAGCCAGGCACAACTTACCGTTGTACCAGCCTTCTAAGTACCAATCGAACTTGTTCGATTTTGGCTCACCCAGTGTCTTTCATGTCTTTTGTCAATTTTTCACAATTCAATTTAGGTTTTTATGAGTTTCGAATTGTCTGATAACTATCAAAAACAAGGAGAGAAAGATGGCAGTTGTAACGATTACAAAGGATAATTTTGAGGCAGAAGTATTGGGATGTAAGATCCCGGTTGTGCTTGACTTCTGGGCAGAATGGTGTGAACCATGCAAAATGCAGTCTACGGTTATAGAAGAGCTTGCCGCAGAGTTGGATGGAAAAGTAAAATTCGGTAAGGTGAATGTGGACGAAGAGGCTTCTCTGGCACTGAATTATCAGATCATGAGTATCCCGACATTGGTTGTGATGCATTATGGTCTGTTTCAGGGAAAAGCAATCGGCGTGCAGGGCAAAGATGCGATCCGTGAAATGCTTCAGGGTGTTTTGTAAAACACCTTGACAAATTTCTATCTATCAGTTACAGTCAATCTTGCAGATAGCAGAATCTTTTTTTATCAAATAAAATGTTACAAGAGTAATTATTTCAGCCAGATCGGCATGAAATCCCGGCAAAAAATAGAAAGTGATGGTTTAAATAGGGGGAAAACTGTCTTAAAAGGATGAACAGGGACAGAATTGTTTCATGTTCGTAGTTGACATTTAGGGCAAAGTATAATACTATAAGAACAAGAAAACGAACATAAGTTCGTATTGGAGGAAAGAAAATGGCAAGAGAAGATAAATTGAAAGCGTTAGATGCTGCAATTTCACAGATTGAGAAACAGTATGGTAAGGGATCTATTATGAAGCTGGGTGATAATTCAGCACATATGAATGTTGAGACAATTCCAACTGGATCTTTGAGTCTTGATATTGCACTTGGTCTTGGAGGACTTCCAAAGGGAAGAATTATTGAGATCTATGGTCCGGAATCCAGTGGTAAGACAACGGTTGCCCTGCATGCGGTTGCCGAGGTACAGAAAAGGGGCGGAATCGCAGGATTTATTGATGCGGAGCATGCACTTGATCCGGCTTATGCCAAGAATATCGGTGTGAATATTGATGAGTTGTATATTTCACAGCCGGACTGTGGAGAGCAGGCGCTTGAGATCACAGAGACGATGGTTCGCTCCGGAGCAGTGGATATCGTGATTGTTGACTCTGTTGCAGCACTTGTTCCGAAAGCAGAGATTGATGGAGATATGGGAGATTCCCATGTGGGACTTCAGGCAAGACTTATGAGCCAGGCTCTCCGTAAATTAACTGCAGTCATCAGCAAGTCGAACTGTATTGTTATTTTTATTAACCAGCTGCGTGAAAAAGTTGGTGTGATGTTCGGTAATCCAGAAACAACAACCGGTGGACGTGCATTGAAATTCTACTCATCTGTGCGTATGGATGTCCGTAGAATTGAATCTCTGAAACAGGCAGGAGAGGTTGTCGGTAACCGTACCCGTGTGAAGATCGTAAAGAATAAAGTGGCACCTCCATTCAAAGAGGCTGAGTTTGATATTATGTTTGGTAAGGGAATTTCCAAAGAGGGAGATATTTTAGACCTTGCTGCAGACTGTGGCATTATTGTGAAGTCCGGTGCATGGTATGCCTATAACGGAGATAAGATTGGTCAGGGACGTGAGAATGCGAAAACTTATCTGAGAGAGAATCCACTCGTATGTGAAGAGGTTGAGGCAAAAGTCAGAGAAAAATTCCAGTTAGATGGTACTGCAGAAGAGACGGATGCTGAGGGAGAGCCAGAAGTATTAGAGGATGAGGAATAAGAATGAGTCTTCAGGTCATGTCGGTCGTACCTCTTGAGAAGGGAAAAGCAAGAATCCGGTTTGATGATGGGACAGAAGTTGTTCTTTATAAAGGAGAGATTCGAAAGCTTGGGATAGAGGAGGGCTGTGTTGTCACAGAGGCTGTCTATGATAAGATTCTGAATGAAATCCTTGGAAAGCGTGCAATCAAGAGGGCAATGCATCTGTTGGAAAAGCAGGACCGGACAGAGCGTCAGCTTTATGACAAACTGAAACAGAACGGATATCCGGAAAGTTGTATTGAATCCGCAATTGCCTATGTAAAAAGTTATCATTATATCGACGATTTTCGTTATGCTTCTACCTACATCCGTTATCATCAGGAGATGAAAAGTAGACAAAAACTTAAGATGGAACTGATGGCAAAAGGGATTGGAAGAGATCTGGTTGATGCAGCATTAGAAGAAGAGTATGTTTCGGATGATCAGAAGAAGATTGCAGAGTTACTGCAGAAGCGGCATTATTCTTTTGAGGATGCAGATGTCAGCGAACAGCGAAAGAATTATCAGTTTTTACTCCGCAGGGGATTCAAAAGCAGTGATATCCTTCATGTCATGAAGCAGGAACGGCAGTAGGAGCAGGCCGGAGAGAAAAATTTTGTTTCAGAGAAAATCTGACAAATTTGTACAATATGTTGTATTCTTATTTTTGAGTCATTCAATATTATGCATATTGAACAGTAATTGACTTGACATAAGTATGAAAATAGAATAAAATTAACCTGTTGTTAATTATGACAGAAAATTAATCTAATTATATGTTATATGTACAATGAAAATTTCATAAAGGAGGTGCTCCTGTGCTGCAGATAGTGATCGCTGTTGTTATAACACTTATCGTTACTGCGGTTCTGACATACTTTATCACAACTGCTTACCACAAGAACGTAGCAAATGCTAAGATTGGTAATGCGGAAGATAGAGCACGTGAGATTATCGATGAAGCGGTAAAGACAGCAGAAACCAAAAAACGTGAAGCAATGCTCGAAGCAAAGGAAGAGTCCATCAGAGTCAAAAATGATCTGGACAAAGAAGTAAAAGAGCGCAGAGCAGAGATTCAGCGTAGTGAACGCAGAGTCGTACAGAAGGAAGAAAACTTAGACAAGAAGTTGGAATCCATCGAGAGACGCGAAGCCGGTTTTGCTGCAAAAGAAGAAGAAATCAACAAGCAGAAAGCTCAGATTGCAAAGCTCAATGAAGAGCGTTTACAGGAACTGGAAAGAATCTCTGGATTAACCTCCGAACAAGCAAAGGAATATCTCTTAAAAACCGTTGAAGAAGATGTTAAACTTGATACCGCAAAATTAATCAAAGAAATGGAAAACAAGGCAAAGGAAGAAGCTGATAAGAAGGCCAAAGATTATGTGGTAACTGCCATTCAGAAATGTGCAGCAGACCATGTGGCAGAGACAACAATTTCTGTTGTACAGCTTCCGAATGACGAGATGAAAGGTAGAATCATCGGACGAGAGGGACGTAATATTCGTACGTTAGAGACGATGACAGGTGTGGATTTAATTATTGATGATACACCGGAAGCAGTTATTTTGTCTGGATTTGATCCAATCAGAAGAGAAGTTGCCCGCATTGCTTTGGAAAAATTGATTGTAGATGGACGTATTCATCCGGCTAGAATCGAAGAAATGGTAGAAAAGGCACAAAAAGAAGTTGAAACAATGATCCGTGAGGAAGGTGAAGCAGCAACATTAGAAGTTGGTGTTCACGGAATTCATCCGGAACTCGTTCGCTTACTCGGCAGAATGAAGTTCAGGACAAGTTACGGACAGAATGCATTAAAGCATTCTATTGAAGTAGCACAGCTTTCCGGATTATTGGCAGCGGAAATTGGTGTAGACGTAAGAACTGCGAAACGTGCAGGTCTTTTACATGATATTGGTAAATCTGTGGATCATGATATGGAAGGATCTCATATTCAGATTGGTGTTGATTTATGTAGAAAATACAAAGAATCTCCAATTATTATCAATGCAGTTGAGGCTCATCATGGTGATGTAGAACCTGAGTCTTTGATTGCTTGTATTGTGCAGGCTGCTGATACAATCAGTGCGGCCAGACCTGGCGCAAGAAGAGAGACACTTGATACTTATACCAACAGATTAAAACAATTAGAAGATATTTCAAACGGATTTAAGGGAGTAGAAAAATCATTTGCTATTCAGGCAGGTAGAGAGATTCGAATTATGGTAGTTCCAGAACAGATCAGCGATGCTGACATGGTATTATTGGCACGCAATATTGCAAAACAGATTGAGTCTGAATTGGAATACCCTGGACAGATTAAAGTAAATGTGATTCGCGAGTCACGTGTAACGGATTTTGCGAAATAGCTTGACAAAGAGAGCATAAAAGAAGATTTGAAGAGGATGGATCCTGTTTCGAATCTTCTTTTTTATATGAAAAAGCGTTCGATTGTTATAGAATAATCCTAGAACCAGAAGAGGCAGGAGGAAAGAAAGATGAGTGAACATGCAAAAAGAATTAAACGGGAATTGGTGATGAAAGGCACTATTCTTGATGTGTACAAAGATACAATGGAACTTCCAAATGGCAAAACAGAAGAATGGGATTTTGTCTCACATAGAAAGGGAGCTGCGGCAGTTGTTGCAGTGCGTGAGGATGGAAAACTGCTAATGGTGAGACAGTACAGGAATGCTTTAGAGCGTATGACGTTAGAGATTCCTGCCGGAGCGAGAGACAGTGTGACAGAAGATACCAAAGTGTGTGCTGCAAGGGAACTCGAAGAGGAGACCGGATACCGGAGTGAGAATCTGTCATTTTTGCTTTCACTTCGAACGACGGTTGCATTTTGTGATGAATTTATCGATGTGTACCTTGCAAGAGATTTAGTGAAGAGTACACAGCATCTGGACGAGGGAGAAGCGATAGACGTGGAAGCACATGATGTAGACGAATTGTGTGAAATGATCTATGCAGGTAAAATACAGGATTCCAAGACGGTTTCTGCAATCCTCGCCTATAAGAATTTGCTGAATAAGGATTCCGGAAAAGCATAGATTATTAGTAAGATTGATTTTTGGTAGAAAATTGTGATTCAAAAAAATAAGATCATCTATGCATTATGTTTCCTTGCCGGAATATTGCTTGTCAATCTTATGGGAAGCGGTTTATTGAACACCTATGGTGTGACTTCCTTCTGGGATCAGTCAGCTGTCACTTTCTGGAGCATGTCCTATGACCAGTATTTCTGGTATATTTTTTTCATGCGGATGAAAGGACTGATTGTGATCCTGCTGCTTGGCACAGTATTTGGCAGGAGGATCGTGACAAGGGTTTTTCTGGCACTGTTTCTGTTCCTGACAGGAATATTTATCACAATGTCAGTGATAGAACGGGGACTGTCTGGAATCGCAGCAGTTTTACTGGCAATGCTTCCGCAGTGGATTTTCTATTTACTGGCGTTCACCGTGTATGAGAGAGGAAGAGAAAGAAAAGTAATATTTGTCTGTGCTTTGCTCGTTGTGCTGGGGTGTCTTGCAGAGGGGTATATTTCACCGTTTTTCCTGAAAAAAGTACTATGACAGCGAAAATGGGGCAGATTATGTAATATGTATGTAAAAAAATTGTAATGAATAATTACAACATATGGTAAGACAGAAATTACAAAAAACGACATGTTGTATATGGACAAAAAGAAACAAAAAAACAGGCAAAAATACTGATTGCATTTTGATTTCTGAATCATTATAATAGGGAATATACCTCGAAATGAGGTATTTTTTCGGCTTGAAAGAGTTTACATTGAGAGAAAAGAATCGGGGCAGGTAATGAGCATGAATCAGGATATACATAATTTTATCCAATATCTTCATCAGGAAAAACAAACTTCAGAGAATACAGAAGTATCTTATGAGCGAGACTTAAAGAAGATGACTCTGTATTTAACAGCACATGGAGTGGATAGAATTGACGCTGTTACCCCAGAAGTTCTGAATTCTTATGTGATAGAGTTAGAACAGTCAGGATTAAAGCCTGCAACAGTATCCAGAAGTGTTGCGTCCATGAAAGCATTCTTTCACTATGAAGAGTTAGAACAAAGGACAAGCGCAGATCCAGCTTTTGAACTGAAAGCTCCAAAGGTGGAGAAGAAAGCCCCAACTATTCTGACAACAGAGCAAACAAACCGCCTGTTAGCCCAGCCGAAGGATAATTCGGCGAAAGGTCTGCGTGATAAAGCAATGCTTGAATTGTTGTATGCAACAGGAATCCGTGTTTCTGAATTGATCTCTTTGAAATTAACAGATGTGAATTTTGATACCGGGTATATTACATGTGTAGATTCACACAAGGAGCGTATGATTCCAATGACTCCGGTGGCAAAGGACGCACTTGTCAGGTATATCAGGGATGGACGTCCACAGTTGGTGAAGGATGAGAATTCCATCTGGTTGTTTACCAATTGTTCCGGGGATGCGATGAGCCGTCAGGGATTCTGGAAGCTGATCAAGTCCTATGGAAAGCGGGCAGGAATAGAGTCCGAGATCACTCCGCATATGCTGCGACATTCTTTTGCTGCACATCTTGTGTGCAGCGGGGCAGACTTAAAGAGCGTGCAGGAGATATTAGGACATTCCGATATTTCAACAACACAGATGTATGCACATATGAATCAGACTGCAAATGTATAAATAGGTACCGTGTAGTCTGCAGATATACACATAACATAATAATAAATAGAGTGTTCAGGATAAAATCCTATTGGGATTTATTTGCATATCAGTCGAGCAGATTTCGTACATCTTTCAGGGAACAGCCCTGTTTGAAAGCAATTGCTTTTAAATCTTCAAATTCCGGTTTTTCATGGTCTACATGATAACCGGAACTTTTTTTTATGCGGATTTTTCCGTAAGGAGTTTCTTTTGTCTCAAACGTGGAGACGAGTTTCACACGTTCGTAAACAGCATAACGGATGCCGCGGGTGGTTGTGTGCTGAAAGAAAAGGTTTGTGAAATTTTCTTTTTCAGACAGCGGACAGAGGCAGGTCAGGATAATCCCTGGTCTGCCTTTTTTCATCTGGATCGGGATCGTATATACATCGAGTGCGCCGGCGTTTAAAAGGGTTTCCGCAGCAAAGCTTATATCTTCGCCTGTCATATCATCCAGATTGCAGGAGATACTTAAAATTTTATCATCATAACCGTTCGCCTGAACATCACCGAGAAATGTCCGGACACAGTTGGCGGTTTCAAAGTCTTTTTGTCCCATGCCGTAGCCGATATGTTCTAAAGTCATAACAGGCATTTCTTCAAAACCTTCCACATAATGGCGAAGGATAGCGGCACCGGTTGGCGTCAGAAGTTCGCCCTTGATGGAACCGGTATAAAAAGGGATTCCTTTTAAAAGCTCCGCGGTCGCAGGAGCTGGAACAGGGAGGATACCGTGGGCGCATTTTACAAAACCACTTCCGACATGAAGCGGGGAAGCGAATACTTTTTCCGGTGTAATCAGATACATGAGAAGAGCACAGCCACAGACATCAGCCAGCGCATCCAAAGTTCCAACCTCATGAAAATGAATCTGTTCTAATGTGGTGTTGTGTACGGCAGATTCTGCTTCTCCGATCAGGCGATAGATAGCAGCGGCATCTGCTTTTACCTGGGCAGGAAGCTGTAAGTGTTCGATCTGTGCGAGGGCAGACTGGCAACTGTGATGCGTGTGCGCATGGGAAGATTCATCATGATGATGTTCCGCTGCCTCATGCTCGTTCGTGTGTACATGTTCTGCTTCTGTGTGATCATGGGTATGTGTATGTACATGTTCATGTACATGCACGCCTTCCTCTTCTCCGTTTATCATAACATGCATATGTGTGCCGGAAATGCCGCACTTTTTTGATTCCTCCGCAGAAATCTGAATCCCATATTCCGAGAAAGCCTGATTCATCGTCTGCAAAAATAATTCTTTCTGGTCGCATATTTCATAAAGGGCAGCCATGAGCATGTCTCCGGCAGCACCCATCTTACATTCAAAATATAATGTTTTCATAGAAAAATTCCTTTCTGATAGTAAAAACAAAGGTCAGAATCCGGTTACATGTTATGTAAAAAGAGGTAACGGAATATGCCTGACTTATTTTATTTTAATCGACATTTTCATAGTATGCAAGCAGGGATTCTTGTTGGTACATTTCTACAAAAAATGGAAACTATTTTTGTGAAAGTAGTTTCTTGTGAGAAAAACTGGAACATGTTACAATAATGGAAACGGAAATGTGAAAAATAGTTTCCAAATAAAAAGCAGAGAAGGGGAGCGGATATGGAGTTACGGGAGACCATTTTAGAGGGAACGATTCAGGCATTTAATAAAAAGGGATTGAAGTTTACGATGGATGATATCGCCGCCCTGCTTGGAATCAGTAAGAAAACGATTTATACCGTATTTCAGGATAAGAATACACTGGTGTCAGAGATGGTGGATTACTGTTTTGATTCCATCAAAGAGAGCGAGCAGAAAGTACTCTCGGATACTTCGCTTGATACGGTTGGGAAGATTCGGGCAATTTTAGGAGTGCTCCCGGAGGGTTATAAAGACATTGATTTTCGGCAGCTATATTTATTGAAAGATAAATATCCAAAAATTTATAAAAAAGTGGAGCAACGGTTAGAGACAGGCTGGGAGACAACGATCGCGTTGATCCAGCAGGGAATTCATGAGGGCACGGTCCGGCCGATTCAGATTCCAATTTTGAAAACCATGATGGAGGCAACGCTTGAGCAGTTTTTCCAGAGAGATATTCTGATCACAAATCAGATTTCCTACAACGAGGCGTTAGAGGAAGTAGTCAATATACTGGTGGATGGAATTACAAGGTAAAAGATAGCATGGAGTTCGTTACACAGGAGAACAGAGAGGGTGAGGATGATGTCAGAACGTATTTATTTGAATAATGACTGGAAGTTTGCAGAACAGTTTGAAGCTTCTATGACAGAGGCAGCTTATGATGACAGTACAATGCAGAATGTCAGGCTTCCACATACCTGTAAGGAAACGCCGCTTCACTATTTTGATGAACACTGCTATCAGATGATCAGCGGTTATCGAAGAGTCATCGAGGCAGAGAAAGCGTGGGAAGGAAAAAAGATATTACTGACAATCGATGGTGCCGCCCATGACAGCGAAGTATTTTTAAATGGAGATAAAGTGGGAGAACATCACTGTGGATATACAGCTTTTACGATGGATATCAGCGGAGTACTCCGCTATGGAGAAAAAAATATCCTTGTCGTGAAAGTAGACAGCAGGGAGGATTTGAATATTCCACCGTTTGGTTATGTGATCGACTATATGACATACGGCGGCATTTACCGGGATGTCTATCTGGATATTAAAAATAAAGACTACATCGAAGATATTTTTATCAGGACAAACATTGGACAAATGGATGACCAGAATGCGGAACTCATCTCTGAGGTGACGGTGCAAAGAACGCAGGAGGGATTGTTTTTAAAACAGAGTCTTAAAAATAAAAAGACAGGAGAGTATCAGCCATTAGGGGAGAGTGAAATCTCCGGCACTTCCATGCAGCTTTCCTATCCGGTAGAAAATGTGATTCTGTGGGAGCTGGAACATCCGGAACTTTATGAAGTTAAGACAGAATTAATCTGTGATGGAAAGTTAATGGATGAGAGGATAGACCGAATCGGATTCCGAAGGGCAGAATTCAAAAAAGACGGATTCTATCTGAACGGCAAAAAAATAAAACTGAGAGGTTTAAACCGTCACCAGAGTTATCCGTATGTGGGATATGCGATGCCAAAATCTATGCAGCAGCTGGATGCGGATATTTTAAAGAGGGAGCTGGGGGTGAATGCAGTGCGCACCTCCCACTATCCACAGTCCCATTATTTTATAGAGCGGTGTGACGAAATAGGACTTCTTGTTTTCACAGAAATTCCAGGGTGGCAGCATATCGGTGACGCTGCATGGAAAGATCAGGCAGTGGAAAATGTCAGGGATATGGTGAAACAGTACCGGAATCACACTTCGATCATTCTCTGGGGCGTGCGTATTAATGAATCGCAGGATGATGATGCATTTTACAGAAGAACAAATGAGGCGGCGCATGAATTCGATGATTCGAGATCGACAGGTGGTGTGCGTGCAAACAGAAAAAGCAGTCTGTTGGAAGATGTGTATACCTACAATGATTTTGTGCATGATGGAAAAGCAAAGGGATGTGAGCCAAAAAAGAATGTGACATCGGATATGGAAAAACCATACCTCATCAGTGAATACAATGGGCATATGTATCCGACGAAGACTTTTGACTGGGAAGAACACCGGGCAGAGCATGCGCTCCGCCATGCAAATGTTTTGGATGCGGTGGCAGCCGAGGAGGACATTGCAGGATGCTTTGGCTGGTGCATGTTTGATTACAACACTCACAAGGATTTCGGAAGTGGTGACCGCATCTGTTATCACGGAGTCATGGATATGTTCCGCAATCCGAAACTGGCGGCAGTAATCTATGCGTGCCAGCAGGAGAAAGAGCCGGTGCTGGAATTAAGTTCTTCCATGGATATTGGGGAACATCCGGGATGTAACCGCGGGGAAACCTATATTTTTACGAATGCGGATAAGGTGCGGATGTATAAAAATGATCGGTTCATTAAGGAGTACAGTGCCGCAGATTCTCCGTACACACATCTGAAACACGGTCCGATTCTTATCGATGATTTTATCGGAGATGCCCTGCAGGAAGAACATATGAAACCGGGACAGGAAGCCGGTGTGAAAAAAGCTTTGAATGCGTTTACCAGGTTTGGGTTCGCAAAGCTTCCAAAGTCCATTTATGCGACGGGAATATGGCTGATTCTTCGCTATCATATGAATATGGAAGAGGCAGTCCGGTTGTATAACAAATACATTGGCGACTGGGGTGGCACCTCCACAACGTATCGTTTTGAGGCGGTGATGGTGGATGTATCTACAAGGCAGGAGCGGGTGGTGAAAACAATCATCAAAGAACCGATGACAGAGCGGAAGATTTCAGCAGTGGCGGATCATGAGAATCTGATCGACGCAGAGAGTTATGATGTGGCTGAGGTTCGGATTCAGGCACAGGACGAACACGGCAATATCCTTCCATTTTACAATGAACCACTTACCTTTGAGACAGAGGGACCGATTGAAATCATCGGACCAAAGACGGTGGCTTTGCAGGGAGGAATGGGTGGCGCTTATGTGAAGAGCAAAAGGCTTCAGCCAGGAGAAAAGCAGAATGCGGCACTTATCATACGGGATTGTGACACGGAGATAAAAATCGGTTTTACGGTTCAAAGTGAGAGAAATTTTTAAAGTTTGGAGAGAATGAAAACATGACAGACAGATCAAGCGTGATTTTTGGAAATAAAATGCCGGACAAGGTTTACAAAAAGGCAGTGAAGTCCAAAAAGAAATATATGAAAAAATTTGGAGATGACTCCCGGAAAAATTATGAGGTGGCGGTCGAGAAGAACCGTTATATCGGAGATTCCCTGGGGGTTTACAATATTCTGGTTGGAAATCCGGCAGAGAATGCACATTATGATGTCAATGCACATGCGGAAAAAGGTACATTTGACACAGAAAAAGGGATCATTGTCGGAAATATCCGTATGGGATTTGGACACTACCGCATTTCCATGGCGATGGCGTCTGCGGCGAAGGCGATGGGCTATACGCCTTACTGGATGGACTTAAATTCCTATGGTGAGACGACCTGCACAAAAGTGATCGGTGCACAGAATGATCTGTATTCACTCGGCTCAAGACTTTCGAAAAATCCGATTTTTAACAAACTTGTCTGGGAGCCAATGAATTATGAGGGATTCCGGGCATTGTCCTACAATGCGGTAGACCAGAAAAATGCTGAGTTGATGGCTCCGGTGTACCGCAATGTGCCAAAGGACATCCCGGTGATCGGAACACATGTCTGGCCGGCGCAGGCAGCCGTACATGCCGGAATGAAATACGTGGTGAACGCGATTCCGGATAACTGGCCGATGGCACTGCATTTGTCGGAGGGAAGCGTGCATACGATCCAGTGTCATAATTCCTATATGGGATACCGCATTTTAAACGGCATGAATAAAGATAAAGTAAATAAACCAATGCCATCCGACAGCCTTGTATACACAGGACATTACATTGACCATGAACTTGTGCAGGGCATCGAAGCGGACTGTGCGGCGCGTATCCGGAGAAAAGAGAATGGTGAGCCTATGCGTTTCCTTTTAACAATCGGTGGGGCTGGTGCGCAGAAGGAGATTTTTGCAGCGATCATCAAATTCCTGCTTCCGTATATTGAGAAAAAGCAGGCGGCGTTATACGTCAATGTGGGCGATTACAGAAATGTCTGGGAGGCACTGCTGGCAGAGATTCCTGAGATGAAAAAATATGCAGCAGAACATTTTGATTGTTGGGCAGATACAGAAGCATTTGCACAAAAAGCATTGGATGGGAAGGAGAAAATCGAAGGGATTCACGGATTCTGGCACAAAAATATTTTCGAGGCGGTATACTGCACGAATCTTCTCATGAGAAGCTGTGATGTCTTAGTGACAAAACCGAGTGAACTCGCATTTTATCCGGTGCCGAAACTGTTCATCCGCCGCGTGGGAAAACATGAGATGTGGGGTGCGATCCATTCTGCGGAGGTGGGAGACGGAACGTTAGAGTGCCGGGATATTCCGCACACGATCCAGATGCTGGAATTATTTTTACAGGACGATACTTTTCTTTCAGATATGTGTCAGAACATTGTAACGAATAAAAAGGCAGGTCTTTATGACGGTGCTTACAAAGTTGTGGAACTTGCAATGGGATTAAAAAATAAACAGAAATGATGAATTTTTAATGGAGAAAAAGGAGATTTTTACGATGGAAGCAAAGAGAAGTTTGAGCGGCAGAGAGAAATTTGCCTATGGAATCGGCGCAGTGGGAAAGGATATGGTCTACATGCTTTCCGCCAGCTACATTTCCATTTATTTTCTGGATGTTATGGGAATCAGCGCAGCAGCGATCGCAGTTCTTTTGATGGCAGCCCGCGTGTTTGATGCATTTAACGACCCGATCATGGGTGTGCTGGTCGCAAAGACAAAAACGAGATGGGGAAAATTTCGTCCGTGGCTGCTTGTCGGTACGGTCACAAACGCAGTTGTACTTTACCTGATGTTCACGATCCCACCGGAATTAAACGGTGCAGGGTTAGTGGCATATGCGTCTGTTACCTACATTTTGTGGGGCATGACTTACACGATGATGGATATTCCATTCTGGAGTATGATTCCGGCATTTACCGAGGCTGGAAAAGAAAGAGAGGGATTGTCTGCATTTGCACGTTCCTGCGCAGGTGTCGGCTCAGCACTGGTATCGATCGTCACAGTCATGAGTGTTGCCGCACTTGGAAAAGCATTCGGTGGAACGACAGACAATGAGATCAACCGTATCGGATACAGTAAATTTGCACTGATCATTGCGGTGTTATTTGTGATCTTCATTCTGATCACCTGTCTGTGCATCAAAGAAAAATCAACGGTCGATATGAAGAACGCTTCCATCGGTGAGATGTTTCGGGCGCTGATCCAGAATGATCAGGCAATGACAGTTGTAGTTGCAATCGTAATGATCAATACGGCCTTATATATCACCCAGCAGCTGGTTTACTTTTTTTTAAAATATGATTTCAGCCCAAGTACTTATCAGGGAGATTTTACGCTGTTTAATATGGTCGGCGGCGGATGTCAGATTTTGGCGATGATGATCCTGTTTCCGGTGCTCCGCAGATTCATGGACACGATTAAAATTTTCTATACCTGTTTTGGAATGGCAGTGACCGGATATATTTTGATCATTATTATTTCCGCAACCGGAACAAGTTCTGTCGTATGGCTGTTTATTCCGGCGGCACTGATCATGGCGGCAGTCGGTGTGTTGAATGTAATTATTACCATCTTTTTAGCAAATACGGTAGATTATGGTGAATTTAAAAATAACCGGAGAGACGAATCCGTCATTTTTTCCATGCAGACGTTTGTTGTAAAGCTCGCCTCAGGAATCGCAGGATTTATATCTTCGATGGTTTTATTTGTGTTCCATATCAGTTCAAACAAAGAAGCGGTAGTAACGGAACCGATCGCAACATCCTCCCGCATGGGACTGCGTTTATCCATGACGATCATTCCGATCGTTGTGCTGGTGATCGGATTTATCGTATTTAAGAAACGTTATATTCTGACAGACCGGAAGTTAGCGGAGATTTCCAAAGAATTAGAGAAAAAACATCAGAATTAAAAGAGGAGAAAATCATGATTCAGACAGCTAATGATATTTTTGTGTTACATACAGCACATACGACCTATGCGTTCCGCAAATTGCCGACAGGGCAGTTGGAGCATTTATATTATGGAAGAAAAATCCATGTGTGTGAGCCTCTGGATGAAAATGCAGTCGCACCTTTGATCGAAAAACATACCTTTCAGCCGGGCAACAGCTGTGTCTACGACAGGGAACATGACGACTATACGTTAGAGGATCTGTGTCTGGAAATGTCCGCTTATGGAAAGGGAGATATCAGGGAGCCGTTTGTGGAACTTATCTATGAAGATGGAAGTTTTTCTTCGGATTTTGTGTATGAATCGTCTGCCCGGTTTGAGGGAAGAGAGGCGAGAGATGCAGAGGATGCATTGCCAGCTTCCTATGATGAAAAAAATCAGGTGGAACATCTGTGTGTGACGTTAAAAGACAACAATTCTGCTTTGAAATTAGAACTTCATTATTTTATTTATGAGGATTGTGATGTGATCACAAGAAGTGCAAAACTCATCAATGACGGTGAAAATGCAGTGCAGATCCGGCGGCTGATGAGCTGTCAGGTCGATTTTCCGACATCGGATCATGTGTTTACCTCCTTTCATGGCGCGTGGGCGAGGGAGATGCGAAGATGGGATGTCCCGGTGGCAGCAGGGAAATACGTAAATGCTTCTTATACCGGAACTTCCTCAAGCAGAGCGAATCCGTTTGTGATGTTAAGTGGGAGAGAGACCACGGAGGATACCGGGGACTGCTATGGATTCAATCTTGTATACAGCGGAAACCATTATGAGGCGGTCGAAGTGAACAGCTATGGAAAAACAAGGTTTGTCTCTGGAATCAATCCGCAGAATTTTTGCTGGCAGCTTCCGGCAGGGGAAAGCTTTGAGGCACCGGAGGCAGTGATGGCTTATTCCAGAGCAGGATACAATGGTATGAGCCAGTGTATGCACCGTTTTGTGCGGGAACATATTGTGCGTGGTGCGTGGAAGAAAAAAGTGCGCCCGGTATTGTTGAACAGCTGGGAAGCTGCGTATTTCGATATCAATGAGAAAAAACTGCTCCAGCTCGCAAAAGCCGGAAAAGAAGCAGGGATTGAACTGTTTGTGATGGACGATGGATGGTTTGGTCACAGGGACAATGACCGTTCGTCGCTTGGAGACTGGAAGGTGAATACGAAAAAGCTTCCGAACGGGTTGGCTGGTCTCTGTAAAAAAATCAACGATCTCGGTATGGATTTTGGTATTTGGGTAGAGCCGGAGATGGTGAACGTGGACAGTGAACTTTATCAGGCGCACCCGGACTGGGCGATGGATATTCCGGGCAAAAATCATTCCGAGGGAAGAAACCAGCGGCTGCTCGACCTGAGCCGGGCAGAGGTGCAGGACTATATCATTGGGCAGATGAGTGACCTGTTCTCATCTGCAAATATCGCCTATGTGAAATGGGATATGAACCGGATCGTGACCGATTATTATTCAAAGGCACTTCCATCGGAGCGGCAGGGGGAGGTGGCACACCGTTATGTGCTTGGACTATACCGGTGTATGAAGGAGTTGACAGAGCGATTCCCGGAAATTTTATTTGAGGGATGTGCAGCAGGCGGCAACCGGTTTGATCTTGGAATCTTATCGTATTTCCCACAGATCTGGGCGAGTGATGACACAGACGCACTGTGCCGTGCGGAGATTCAGACCGGATACAGTTATGGTTATCCGATGTCCGTGGTGAGCGCACATGTCTCATCCTGCCCGAATCACCAGACGCTCCGAATGACACCACTTGAGACAAGATTTCAGGTGGCAGCGTTTGGAATCTGCGGATATGAATGTAATTTCTGCGATATGAAAAAAGAGGATTTCGATGCGGTAAAAGCGCAGATCGCACTTTATAAAGAGTGGCGCAAAGTGCTGCAGACTGGTTCTTTTTACCGGGGAAGAAATTTTTCGGATCAGGGCAGCACCGGCAGTTTGTCAGGTCCGCAGACCGGAAATATTCAGGAGTGGACGTGTGTATCAGAAGACCGGGAAAAAGCGGTTGGCTTTCTGATGCAGAAACTTGTATCGCCGAACACGCAGTTTGAATATTATCGTCCGAATGGGTTAAACCCGGAAGCCAGATATCATTTTTACAATCGTAGTTTAAAATATAATGTAAAAGAGTTCGGCGATCTTGTAAACACCGTGGCTCCGGTGCATATCAGGCAGGATTCTGTCGCACATAATCTGATCGCAAAGTTTGTGAAAATGGATGGTGAGGCAGAAGATTTCTGTGCATATGGCGATGCACTCATGTATGCCGGAGTAAAATTAAAGCAGGCATTTGGAGGCACCGGCTACAATGAACAGATAAGGCATTTCCCAGACTTTGCATCCAGGATGTACTTTATGGAGCAGATGAACGATTGACGGAGTGAAAAATTTGGAGGTGCGTTTCTTCCATGGCTTTTAACGTACAATAAAAAATGAAATGGCAAGAGGTGCTCTGTGAAAATAGCTCGGATTGTTTATTTATCCATGGTTCGTTTTAGACTTCTTCGATTGTTTATGTTCATTCAAAAAATGGACGTCTGGCTCTCTGTGTCCGTCTACGGAAAACTCTCTTTGCAACTTTATTGTGCGCAAGTTACATGTCAGAAAATCAGCAGAGAAGTAGGGCAAAAATTATCCGGGTATTTTTTAATTTTTGCCCTACAATAAACGATGCTGATTCTGACATTTACTTGCGCTAAATAAAGTTGCAGAGAATTTTCCGTAGACGGACACAGAGAGCCAGACGTCCATTTATGAATGTACATAAACTTAAAGTCTAAAACGAACCATGGATAAATTTACACAATCCTCACAATATTTTCACAGAGCACCTCTTGTCATTTCATTTCTATCAACACACAGAAGCCATGGAAGAAACGCACCTCCAAATTTTTCATTCGGTCAATCGTTTTTTCGCTTCGTCGATCACATCCTGGATGAAGTCTTCTGTGTCGTCGCGGACGGTCTGCCAGTCAATGTGTTCCATGTCTGGCGAATCGAGGTCGGCGCCACGGAATACATCCGGCAGATTTTTTTCTTTTGTGATCGTTCCGATAAAGGAAAAAGTGCCAAGCAGGTCATCGCCCTGCATGACGGAAAGGTTTTTGACATTTATTTCGCAACCGTTGTCGTCTGGCTGGGTGGTGATATAGCCGCTCGCTGTAAAATTGTCGCCCTGATTTGTCTCATAGAGACAGTCCATATAGATAAAATTCACATGGGTGACAGACGGATTGCGGACATAGGTGAGTGTCAAGCGTTCTCCATTTGGCATTTCATAACTTAAAATACAGGTTCCGGCAGCTGTTCCGTCAATGATCATGGAAGCACCTTCTGTGATATCAGACAGATCGACCTCCATACGGCTCATCCGGCACAGGTCGGTCAGATACAGGGAAACGCGGATGTCATAGTCCGGCGTATCCATGCCTAAAAGCTCCCAGATAAAACCACCGGAACCCTCCGGGATCGTGACGAGGTATTCGTGGCTTTTTACATCATCGGAATCTGTTCTTGTTTTTCCGGTTTCCTCAATCTGAATCTGTCTGGTCAGTTCGATAATATTGGAGAAGTTGTCGTGAAACCATTCCTGATCAATATCATGTGTCAGCTCCGGTGCTTTTTTGAAATAAGTATTGCTGGTGGTCATGGCATAAGAAAGATTGTCTAACATTGGAACCATGAAATAAACGGTATTGGGATTCATATAAAAATCCATCTCGCCAACATTCAGCGTCAGAACATCCATATCGGAGATTATGGAAAGTTTCTTCTGCGCAAAAGAGCGCTCCCCGGAAATGTCCATGGAGGAGGAGTATTTAAAATTTTTGATATCGTTCAGGTAGGCTTTTCCCTCAAATGAGATATCCCCATTGAAGTAATCCTGGCATAATTCCATAATGTCAATGTGGTAGGCAATATAAGCCGGATCTTTCAGGGTATCCTGCATAAAATAAATGACAGACAAAAGCATTCTGGCACGTGGATTCTTAGAAATATAAACAAAACTGCAGAGAAACAGAAAAAGCAGACATGCAAAAAATATGCCACATCTGCGAAGAGGTTTTTTCTTTTTTCTGCCCGGATCTGTTTTGGTCTGCTCCATAAAAATGCTCCTGTTTTTATTTGTAATTGTCTATTCATTATAATATGAACGCAAAAAATTAACCACATAAAATGGATGATTTTTATAAAAAGTTAATGTACAATATAAAAGACATAAATACCATTTTAAATAATTACAAAACAGTAAGGGCAGTTTTGCAATTATGACAGGAGAACCAGAAGATGATGAACGAATTTTGCAAGGGAGGAGGCTGCACGGCGAAGCTTGGACCGGGAATTTTGGACAAGGTATTAAAAATGATACCGAAAAAAGCTGATCCGAAGCTTTTGGTCGGTTTTGACCATTCCGATGATGCGGCAGTGTATCAGCTTACGGACGAGCTTGCAGTGGTGCAGACGCTTGATTTCTTTCCGCCGATGGTGGAAGATCCTTATCTCTTTGGAAAAATCGCAGCCACCAACGCATTGAGCGATATTTATGCGATGGGAGGAGAAGTTAAAACAGCATTAAACATTGTGTGCTTTCCGGAGAGCATGGACGCCAACATTTTAGGACAGATTTTACTTGGTGGAAATGAGAAAGTGACGGAGGCAGGCGGCGTGTTGGCAGGTGGTCATTCCATCAATGATGTGGATGTGAAGTATGGACTGTCCGTGATGGGAACGATTCACCCGAAACGTATTCTGGAAAACAATCACTGCAAGGAAGGAGATCTGCTGCTTTTGACCAAGCCGTTAGGAGTAGGGATCGTCATGACGGCATCCCGCATGAAAGTAGTGTCTGAAGAAGCCTTTGACCAGGCGGTGGAATCGATGACTACTTTGAATAAATATGCGGCAGAGATTTTTAAAAAGTACGGGATACATGCCTGCACGGACATTACCGGATTTGGATTGCTGGTACATCTTGGTGAAATGCTGGGCGAAAACTTTTCCGCAGAGGTGTGGACTTCACAGATTCCTTATATCAGGGCGTGCGAGGATTATGTGGAAGAATTTTACATCACAGCCGCAGGACAGCGCAACCGCAACCATATCGGTGCACAGGTGGCATTTGAAAATTGCAGTTTTGCGATGGAAGAGATTTTATTTGATCCGCAGACTTCCGGGGGACTTCTTGTGGCAATCCCGGAAAATGAGGTCAAAAAGGCGCTGAAGGAGATCGAAGCACTTGGACTGGACTGTGGAATAATAGGAAGAGTGACAGAGAAAAAGGAAAAGAAAATCTATGTCCTGAAATAAAGAAAATACAGCATTAGCTGCCGATTGAAAAAATGTAAATAAACAGATGGAGGCATGAAAAATGAATATTCAGATTGACGCAAAAGGAAAACAGTGCCCGTTGCCGGTGATCGAGGCAAAAAATGCAATTTCCGGCATGACTGAGGCAGGAATCGTGGAAGTGACTGTGGACAATGAGATTGCAGTACAAAATCTCACCAAAATGGCAGACCACAAAGGGTTAAAAGCAAAGAGCGAGAAAAAATCCAATCAGGAATACACGGTATGGATGGAAGTGACAGAAGAGTTTGTGAAAAATAATATAAAGGATGGGAATGTTTCATCCACACCGGTCACTGAGGAAAATTGTATTCCGGACATCCGAAAGAAAAAAACAGTCGTTGTGCTCGGTGCAGACCACATGGGCGAGGGGGATGATAAGCTCGGAAAAATGCTGATGAAAGGATTTGTCTATGCGCTGACGCAGCTGGAGGAACTGCCACAGACGATTTTACTTTTTAATTCCGGTGCATATTTAAGCTGTGAAGGTTCCGACTCCGTCGAAGATTTAAAGAGCATGGAGGCGCAGGGCGTGGAGGTCATGACCTGTGGAACATGTCTGAACCATTACGGATTGACCGAAAAACTGGCGGTTGGTTCTGTGACCAATATGTATGTGATCGCGCAGACAATGATGGAAGCAGATCACATTGTAAAACCATAAAGGATAAGGAAAATGAAAAAAAATATCATTATCGTCCGCGGCGGCGGGGATATCGCCACGGGCACAATTTATAAACTGCACCAGAGCGGTTATCCGGTTCTGGTGACCGAAATTGCAAATCCGTCTGCAATCCGGCGTCAGGTTGCATTTTCGGAGGCGGTCTATGAGAAAAGTTACACTGTGGAAGGCGTTACATGTTATTTTGCAGAGAATTTGACACGGGCATATGAACTCCTGAAGCAGAGGAAAGTTGCGTTGATGATCGATCCGGACGGAGCGGTGATCCGGGAGGTGAAACCAGCGGCAGTGGTCGACGGAATCCTTGCAAAGAAAAATCTTGGGACTATAATGGATATGGCACCGTTTACGGTTGCATTAGGTCCCGGATTTACGGCGGGGGTGGACGTGCATGCGGTTGTTGAGACAATGCGCGGACAGAAGCTTGGCAGAATTATTTATGAGGGAAATGCGATTCCGAATACCGGGATTCCGGGTGCTATCGCAGGTGTTGCGAAAGAGCGCGTGATTCATGCGGAGTGCGCAGGTATTTTATATGGAGAAAAAAAGATTTCCGATTACGTGCAAAAAGACGAAGTGATCGCCTTCATTTATCCGGATACGCAGGGGAAGGATGCTTCCGGGCAGGAGAAAAAAGACGGCGCATTTGCTGTGAGAGCCACCATTTCCGGGATTCTCCGTGGACTCATCCGGGACGGTTATCCGGTGACAAAAGGATTTAAAATTGCAGACATTGATCCGAGAGAATCCGAGTATGAAAACTGTTTTACAATCTCGGATAAGGCAAGATGCATTGCAGGAGGTGTGTTAGAAGCACTGCTTCATGCGGTAATCCTTCCAGAGTGATGGAAATAACGCAGGTATTCAGAGAAGCTGACAGAGGGAAAGGCAGGAACGGCTGCAATGCTATACTTTGACAATGCCGCAACTACTTTGCAGAAACCAGAGGAGGTTGCACAGGCGGTAAAAGAATCATTTTCTTATATAGGCAACGCGGGAAGAGGAGCAAATGAGGCTTCGCTGTTTACATCCAGACTGATTTTTCAGACGCGGAAACAGATCGCAGAGCTGTTTCATATGGAAGATGGGGAACAGTCTTCTGCGGCAGAGCGTGTGGTGTTTACCATGAATGCGACCGAGAGCTTAAATATTGTGCTGAAAGGATTATTGCATCCGGGCGACCATGTGATCACTACTGAGATGGAACACAACAGTGTTCTGCGTCCGCTTTATGAGCTTGAGGAGAAGGGTGTCAGTGTCACAATCGTTGATTGTGAGAAAAATGGAACAATTTCCTGCGAAAAAATAAAGCAGGCAATCGGTAAAAAAACAAAAGCAATCGTGTGTACGCATGCTTCCAATGTGACAGGTGATGGAAATGATATCGCACAAATTGGAGCTTTGTGTGAAAAATATAATCTATATTTTATTTTAGACGCCTCCCAGACAGCAGGAACAATCGAGATTGACATGGAACAGAATCATATTTCTGCAATTTGTTTTACCGGGCATAAAGGACTGTTTGGTCCGCAGGGAACCGGTGGGATCGCACTGGCAGATGGAGTGTGTGTAAAACCGCTTTTATCCGGTGGAAGCGGCGTACATTCATTTGAGAGAAAACATCCCATGGAGCTGCCGGCTGCTCTGGAGGCAGGAACGCTGAACGGACATGGGATCGCAGGACTCCATGCTGCTCTGGACTGGATCAAAAAGACCGGGATCGCAGCTATCCATGAGAAAGAAATGGCGTTAGCTGAACAGTTTCAGCGTGGAATTGAAACAATTCCGGGCATTCACATCTACGGAGGAGAAAAACGGGTGGCAGCGATCGTATCGTGTAATCTGGCGGATCTTGATTCCGCTTATGTCAGTGACTGTCTTGCAGAAAATTATGGGATTGCGACAAGGGCGGGGGCGCATTGCGCACCTCAGATACACACTCATTTTGGCACAGAAAAACAGGGCATGGTACGATTTAGTTTCTCCTGTTTTAATACGACAGAAGAGGTGGAGAAAGCAGTCAGGGCGATGCAGGATATTGCAGCGGAAAACCGTGGAAAAGTGACGGCATATGTCGGAGCCGGAGGAAAGACGTCAAGTATCCGAAAGCGTGCCGAGACATTGCGCGCAGAGGGAAAAAGAGTTTTGATCCTTACGACAACTAAAATGATGGTGCCACAGGAGCAGGAGATATTTACAGCGTATGAGCAGACCGGGCAGGAGAGCGTAATATCAGCTACAGCGTCCGTCTGGCAGGAGCGCAGGGCAGCAGAAAAGCAACTGAAAGAGCGGGTACAGTCTGTCCTTGACACATACGGCTGCTGTGTCGCAGGGAGCCTGATCCCCGGCACGGAAAAGTTTGGAATGCTGCCGGAAAAGCTGATGGAGGATCTGCTATATCTGGCAGATGAGATTCTGATCGAGGCGGACGGTTCCGCACATATGCCGGTTAAAGCTCCGGCGGAGCATGAGCCGGTTCTGTTTCCCTACATGGATGAAGTTGTCATTGTCATGGGGGCACATGCGATTGGAAAACCACTGCGGGAAGTGTGCCACAGAGTCGACTATGCAAAAGAACTTTTAAAATGTGATGCCGACAAGATTGTGACAGCGGCGGATCTCAAGACACTTGCAGAGCAGGGATACGCGATTCCAATTCAGAAACAATATCCATGGATGAAAATTTCGAAAGTAACTGGAAAAGATATTAAGCTGTGTCTGACAGCTGAAAAGAAAGATAAAGTGAGGGATAAACAATGATTCGATTTAACAGTGACTACACAGAAGGATGCCATACGGCAATTTTAGAGAAGTTAGTTGAAACCAATATGGAGCAGACAGCAGGCTATGGAGAAGATGAGTATTGCGGACAGGCGAGAGAGCTGATCCGGAAGGCATGTGGGGATGAGCGTGTGGATGTGCATTTCCTGGTGGGAGGTACACAGACGAATGTCACTGTGATCTCAGCTGCATTAAAGCATTATCAGGGAGTGATCACGGCAAAAACAGGGCATATCAATGTCCATGAGACAGGCGCTCTGGAGGCATGCGGCCATAAATGCCTTTGTATTGAAACACCGGATGGAAAGCTGACGGCTGAGCAGATCGCAGCGTACACAGATGCACATTTTGCAGACGAGAGTTTTGAACATATGGTACAGCCGAAAATGGTGTACATTTCCAATCCGACAGAGATCGGAACGATTTATAAAAAGGCGGAACTGGAAGCAATTTATCAGGTGTGCAAAAAGCGTGGGCTCTATCTTTTCATGGATGGGGCGAGACTTGGCTATGGACTGATGTGCAAGGAAAATGATCTGACACTTTCTGATATCACAGCCAACACAGACGTATTCTATATCGGCGGAACAAAAGTGGGAGCACTTTTTGGAGAGGCAGTTGTGATCCGCAATGAGGAACTGAAAAAGGATTTCCGTTACAATATCAAACAGCGTGGCGGTATGCTGGCGAAAGGCAGACTGCTTGGAATCCAGTTTCTGACCTTGTTTGAGGAAAACCGGTATTTTGATATTTCCGCACATGCAGCACGATTAGCAGAAAAGTTAAAAGACGAATTAATAAAAATGGGAGTAAAATTCTATATTGATTCGCCGACCAACCAGCAGTTCCCAATCCTGCCGGATGCTGTGCTTGCGGAACTGAAAAAGAAATATAGTTTTGCTTATCAGGAGCGTATGGATGAGACACACAGTGCAGTCCGTTTCTGTACCTGCTGGGCAACGAAGGAGGAAAATGTGGATATGCTGCTTGCAGATATCCAGAAATTGTTAAAGGCTGATGAGATAGAAGCTTAAAATTTGATGGTTAAAAACATGATGAAAGAGTGGAGAGAATGATTAACATGTCACCCAGGAAAAACATCTTACTCATCGCAACAGGCGGTACAATTGCATCCAAAAAATCAGACAACGGATTAAAACCACAGATCTCACCGGAAGAACTGATGCAGTATATTCCACAGGTGAAAGATATCTGTGATTTTCATGCTGTCCAGCTTTTAAATCTGGACAGCTCGAACATGGAGCCAGAACACTGGAAAATGATGGTGCATACTATCCATGAAAATTATGAAAAATACGATGGCTTCGTCATCGCCCACGGTACGGACACAATGGCATACACTGCGGCGGCACTTTCCTATATGATACAGAATTCAAAAAAACCGATCGTGATCACCGGCGCACAGAAACCGATCGACCTTGAGATCACCGATGCAAAATCAAATCTGCTTGACAGTTTTTTATATGCATCCGATGAAAACTCGCAAGGGGTTCAGATCGTTTTTGATGGAAAAGTCATTGCAGGAACAAGGGCGAAGAAAGTCCGTTCAAAAAGCTACAATGCATTTTCCAGCATTGATTTTCCATGTCTCGCCATGATCCAGGATGGCAATATCATGCGTTACATTCCACCGGTTCCGTATGAAGAGGAAGTACGGTTTTATGAGGAACTGGATGAAAATGTGTATCTGATCAAAATGATTCCGGGAATCAAGCCGAGAATTCTGTGCAGTGTCTTTGAAAATTATGACTGCATTATTGTAGAAAGCTTTGGGGTGGGTGGTATCCCACGATCGATTGCAGATGATTTTTATAAGCTTTGTCAGGAGTTTCCGGATCGTCTCGTGGTGATGTCTACACAGGTCGCACATGAGGGCAGCGATATGACGGTCTATGAAGTGGGACACGATATGAAAAAATACTGCCGCTTTCTCGAATCTTACGATATGACCTTGGAATCTGTCATTGCAAAAGTGATGTGGATGTTAGGCAACCGGGAGGCACTGGGCGGTAATTTAGAAGACATCTTTTATCAAAATGTAAATTATGATGTTATTTTCGGGAAAAACAGGAAGTGTTGACAGAAGTATCATCTCCCGGACAGCCCAGAGGGAAGTGATATGTTGTGAAGTGTAGATGTCAGATTTCCAAAACAGTGTTGTTTAGCGGAAACCTCCATCTGCTAGTCAAATGCAAGCATTTGACTCTCGCGACATTCGCCAAATTGACACGCCAGCGTGTCAGCTTGGCTCATTGTTCGCGGATATAACACAACATAGGCGGCTGGCTCATTTGTGGTGAATGATAGATTGCAGATGTTGTATTGGCATATGAAAAAGTTCATAGAAAATTCAGTTGATTCCGTAAAGTTCCTCGCTTATAATGATATTGAGGCAGAGAGCCTTTTGCGGAATCTTAGAAGTGTTATGCACAATACAAAAGGAGGGATGCCGACTTGAATACAGAAATAGCAAATGCTGTGAATGCAGCAGGAGATAAGGCACAATATGATACTCGTGTTAAAAGGTTACTGGCACAGAAGAGTATATTAGCACATATTCTGGTGAAAACAGTCGATGAATTTAAAGGAATGAAGCCGGAAGATGTTGTGAAATACATCGAAGGCGAACCGAGTATTAGCGTTGTTCCGGTTGAGCCGGGATTAGCAAATATGGAAAAAACAGATGCTACAGGACAGCGTATAGTAGGTCTTAATACGGAAAATGCTGAAATTAATGAAGGATTAGTCAGATTTGATATCATTTTTTATGTCCGTATGAAAAATGGGCTTTCGCAGATTATTGTGAATATAGAGGCTCAGAAGGATGAGCCGACGGAATATAAAATTTTAAATCGGGCAATCTTTTATGTGAGCAGGCTGATTTCGTCACAAAAGGAAAGAGATTTTGTAAATACTAACTACGATGACATTAAGCAGGTATTGAGCATATGGATATGTATGAACATGGATGATAACAGCCTAAGCCATATCCATTTGACAAAAGATGAGATGTTAAAACCATGTAACTGGAAAGGTAATCTCGACCTGTTAAACATTGTGTTAATAGGAATCACAAATGAGATTCCGGAGCATGATGAAAAATATGAAATGCACCGGTTGATTGGAGCATTACTTTCAAGTGAACTGAAAGAACAGGAAAAATTGGATATTATAGAACATGAATATAATATTCCAATCAGTCAAGAATTTAGAGAGGATGTGAGCATTATGTGTAATCTGAGTCAGGGTATTGAAGACAAAGCAATTGCTAAAATTGTGATGAATATGTATAAAATAGGTTATACACCAAATCAGATAGCAGATGCTGTTGGTGTGAGTGTTGATGAAGTTGAAGCGATTATTAAGAAGAAAGAGCCTGCAATGGCGTAAGCTTTATTAACCAAAAAGATCTAAAAATAAGACGGCAAGTCGTCAACAAGTTGTTGATGATTTGCCGTCTTTGTTATGGGCTTTAGCCTGTTGAGTGCATCGGAGTTTCTCCCAACAGAGAAATGGAGATGTGCGAAACAATAAACCACCTGTTATGCGGGTGGTGCAACAAATTTGTTATACAAAAAAATCACCTTTCCGCTAAAATAGAGTTGTTCAGGCTACTATTTAACGAAAGGAAAGGTGATTTTAATGGCAAATCAAACAAATTCTATGGCACATACAAAATGGATGTGTAAATATCATATTGTATTCACACCAAAATACAGAAGAAAAGTAATATACAATCAGTACAAAGAAGATATCAGAGATATCATCAAAACATTGTGTAAATACAAAGGTGTGGAAATAATAGAAGGACACTTAATGCCAGATCATATCCATATGTTGATGGTAAGTATCCCACCGAAATATAGTATATCACAGTTTATGGGATATTTAAAAGGAAAAAGTGCACTAATGATATATGACAAGCACGCAAACTTAAAGTATAAATATGGAAATAGACATTTCTGGGCAGAAGGATACTATGTGAGTACAGTAGGATTAAATGAAGCAACAATAAAGAAATATATCCAAGAGCAGGAAAAACATGATATAGCTTTGGATAAATTAAGTGTAAAAGAATATGAAGACCCTTTTAAGGGTTGCTAGTAATACAAATGCCCTTTTAAGGGCAGCGACGAGTCAAAGGCATTAGTAGCTTGAACGAAAGTGAAAGCCAGCGTCTTTAGGCGCTGGCCGGTAACAAAGGCTTATAGCCGCTGAGCAAACCACCCGTTTGACGGGTGGTACTGATTTTGGGCAGAAGAAAAGAACAGGTGGAAGATGGTGTGGTAAAGACAGAACCACACCTGTATAAAGCTTTCGGCAGTAACCGGGATAACTTTGCAAACAGCCTGCTTATGACAAGAAAGATGCATGACAAAAAGTACAGCAGATATAAGCAGAAGGAGATACTGGCACAGAAGCTTTCAATATCCTTCCACCCGGAGGATAATGACAGACTGACCTATGAGCAGGCATATAAAATAGCAGAAGATTTTGCGAGGGAGTTCTTCTGGTCAAAAGGATATGAAGTATTGTTTGCAGTGCATACAGATACAGCACATACACATGTGCATTTTCTGGTAAGCAACTGCAATGTAAAAGATGGAAAGTCCTTCAGACGGGGACCGGCAGAGCTGAAGGAAATGTGCAGATATTTCGGGGAACAGTGCAGGGAATATGGACTGACACATTCGTATCGTGACAGCTACTATGTAAAGGACAAAGACAGGGAACGTCAGAACTTTGCAGAATATCAGATGAAAAAGCGGGATAAGCTGTCGTTTCGGGAGGAGATAAAGGTGCTTCTGCGAAATGCCATGAACAGACCGAAGAATAAGACTTTGCAGGATGTGATTGATTATGCGAAGAAGTATTATCTGATGGATGTTCGGCTCCGGGGCAATACCATATCCTATGCCCTGAAATACAGGACGGATAAAAAAGGAAAGCCGATGGCGGTCAGAGAGAGCAGGCTTGGTGCAAGATTTACTGTCGCAGGGATAACTGAATATCTGAAAAAGAAGGAAAAAAGCAGATATTGAACAGGAATCTGGAAGATATGATGATTATGCGGAATGGGATATATCTGATGTTAAGGAAAGTGTCAGTATAGATACAGCATGGAGTGTTCAAAAGGAATATGAAAAGACAGAAGGGAATATCAGTGTATATGAGGGCTTTGACCGGTTCTGTGAGAAAGAGAACATTCGTGATGACGAGGAGGAAGTATTCTATGGTGCTGCGTTTGATGAATTTAACCGGGAGTGGCAGGGAATAGCAGCGGAAGAACAGACAGAACCGGCTTCCCATAAAGAAGAGCAGGAGATACCACCAGATTATACGAAGATGTCCATACAGGAGCGTGTCAGACAGCTCCCAACGCCAACAGATGATACTTCACAGGAATTTGAAGCATATAAGAACAGGATGGGATATGATGCGGCTAAGATGAAGAGTATCCGTTATAAGATGAGTGTATATGATGAATTCTTAGAGGAACTGGAAGCCAGAAAGAAATACCATGGAACGAAAGCATATGGCAGACAGAGCACAAGGAAGCGTGATAGAGGGGAAAGGTGAAAATAATTTTGATGATCGTACCATATCGGCAATTATAAAAAGTGCCGATATGGTGCAAAATATTTCCTGATTCTGCTCGTAAATTTCCAATTCTGCAATAGCACTTGAACTTTACTGCAAGACACGGATAATAATTATGGGATAATATATGAAAATGTAGATGACCTGCCGATATACACACAGAGTGGACTATGATATGAGGAGGTGAATGCGGTGTTATCGATTGCAATATGCGATGATGAAGAATTTTTTAGAATAACCGAAAAGCAGCTTATATTAAAATATATGGCAGGGAAAAACTGCGAATGTATGATTGACATGTATGAGTCTGGAAAAGAATTATTAGCATTAAAGTCAGCAATTTCCCAATATCATATTATTTTTCTTGATGTGAATATGGAAGAAATTGATGGAATAGAGACAGCAAAGGAAATACGGAAAATAACAAAAGATGTTTTTATTGTTTTTGTGACGGCTTTTATTACATATGCGTTGGAAGGATACAAGGTGGATGCAGTAAGGTATCTCATAAAGGATCATGAAAGCCTTGAAAAAGCAATGACAGAGTGTATGGATACAATCCTTGAAAAAATGGATTATGAAGAAAACGAAATGACTTTTGATTTTCAGGAGGGGAAAACAACAATCAGTCTGGAAAATATTCTTTATATAGAAAGCAATCTGCATCGACTGATATTTTACATGGTGGGTGAAGATGCAGTTCATTATACAATATATACGAAACTGGATGATGTAGCAGAATCACTGCAGAATAAAGGCTTTTGCCGGATTCATAAAAGTTATCTGGTAAATTTGAAATATGTAGAAAGTGTGGAGCGTTACAGGGCTGTGCTTTCAAATGGAAAAAGTCTTGCAATATCAAAGGCGAGATTTTTAGATACAAGAAACGAATTTGCTTGTTACAGAGGTGAAATTTAATGGAAATGCATATTTTTGGAGTGCTGTATACAGTGCTTTTTGTAATATTGTGTGTGATGTTTATCGGGACTTTTTCAGAAAAAAGAGACCTGTCGGGTAAATGGTGTCGCTATGCTGTCATCGGAGCTATGATTTTGGCAGACTACTTTATTTCCGTAAAACTGGATGGTGACATTATACTGAAAGAAATAGCAATCATTGTGACTGGAACGCTTTTTATGTGTTTGTGTTTCAGACAGCGGTGGATAAAAACAGCAATCTTTGTTTTGTTATATCAGGGAATCTGTTTTGTGACGGATTATATTTCTATTATAATGCTGTCTAAATGTTTTCCGACAATTACGATGGAACGTTTATCGGAACCACTGATAAATGCAATGCTAGGAATTTTAAGCCAGATGCTGCAGGTCTGTTTTATTATGGTGCTGCGAAGATATGTTGTAAAAAAATCCTCGGAAATGCTTACCACATTAGAATGGGTAAGATTTACAATCTTTCCGATTTATACAATCATTGTCCTGATTGCACTTCTGACAAATTTTGAAATTCCGGAAAGTGATCATCAGAAAAATATATTGATCTGTATCGCGTTTGGGTTGCTGGTGATGAATATTATTGTTTTTTGCCTGATCAATGATATATTGAAGCGGGAAGTACAGATAACAGAGAAACGCTTATTGCTGGAGCGGGTTAAAAATGAAACCGGAATGTACCGGACGATTTCAGAAAATTATGATAAACAGAAAAAAAGAGAACATGAGTATAAAAACCAGCTTGCACTCATTGCAGCGTTAGCCAGTGAAAACAGAGTAGACGAGATCAATCATTATCTGAAGCAATACAATCATGAAATCATGCAGCACACAGATTTCATTGATACAAATAATGTAATTGTCAATGCAATATTAAACTCAAAGTATCAGGAGACAAGGGAAAAAGGCATTGTATTTGTTGTAAAGGTAAATGACCTGTCGGATTTGAGAATAAAAGATGAGGATATTGTTCTGATATTGTCAAATTTATTAAATAATGCGATAGAAGCATGTGAGCAGTGCGAAAAACCAATCATAAAAATGAAATTTGTAAAAGAAGAACATCAGATTGTCCTGTCTGTTGCAAATACATTTTCAGTCACCCCGGTAATCGTTGGGAAAAGATACATAACAACAAAAACTAAGGAAGCAGACAGACATGGGATCGGACTGGAAAATATAAAGGAAACCGTTGGAAAATATGACGGTTCCTGCGTGATAAAACATGATGATGATAATTTTAAGGTTGCAATTTTAATACATAATCAGGAAAAGTAGATGCGATTTATAGTTGTATCTACTTTTTTTATTTCCAATTCTGCTTTAAAATTTCCAATTCTGCAATGGATATACAGAATTAGACAGGAAATGACGAATAAAAAGATAAAGTGAACTGGAGATGATGAAGTCATGACAGAATATATTGCAAATATGTTGACAAAGAACATGTATATGGATGGTCTGATTAAAGAAAGCGAAGAGAGTATTTATTCATATTCCATACAACTTATTGTTGAAAAGATAATAGGATTTTCGGCTATTTATATGATAGCGTTATTTCAAGGATATTTTTTTGAAACTGTTTTATTTACTATATCTTTATCAAATTTAAGAAAGTGCACAGGTGGGTATCATGCAAACAGTTTTAGAGGCTGTTTTATTGGAACGGTAAGTATTTATCTTATATATATAAAATTGATATACCCATATCTTCTTAATAATATGAAGATAAATATGATTATTTTTCTTGTATCGGCAATGGTTATTTTTGTATTAGGAGCAGTAAATCATCCTGGCATGGATTGGAATAAGGAAGAATTCGAGGAAAATAAGAAACTTGCCAGAATAACAGTATTTGTGGAATTGCTAGTTGTTATTGCACTTACATATCTTGGAATGGTAGAAAAATATATTCTGTTTATGAGCTTTGGAATGATTTTATGTGCAATTTTATTAACACTGGGAAAAATAACGGGACAGGAGGTGAAATGTGATGAGTAATAATATTAAGAAAGAGTTATTAGGCTTAATGCAAAAAGCTGTAAAACTTGAGGTAGAGAAGAATGGAAATGAAGCTTCTCGCTATTGCCCGGTTATTTTGCATCAGCCTAAAAGACCTAAAAAACTGAAATAGGTAATGAAAATATTACTGTGTAAATGGAAGGAGAGAAAAGATAATGAAATTAAAAAACAAAGTAGCCATGTTGTTGGCATTGAAGCGTAGAAGTATGTAGGAGGTTGAGATGATGCAATCAATATCAAGTTATATTAATCCCAATACAAGAGCACTTACATCTAATTATAAAAATACAGTTATTAAAGATAAGGAAGCATATAACGGGGCGATGTCGCAGCACTTACTAAATCCGGTAGAGGATCTGGCACAAGCGTTAAAAACACCAATAAAATTGGCGAAAGGTGCTTCACTTAGCAGACAGAATAATTCTGTTAATATTGCAGAAGGACAAAGTATTCGTGTTAATGGAGGTCATGTGCTTACGGTTACGACGCATGGAGTAGAGGTTTCTGGTGGAGATAATCCGTATGATACAGAATCTTATGTAAAAGCACAGAGAATGGCAGATGCATTGGCATCCATGCTGCGAAATGCAGGTGGGACAATGACTACTGTAGCACATTCAAAGGAGGAATATGCCCGGTATACAGAGGGAATTACGGATGTTATGTCTTATCTGGGTATAGACACTTCCAAAGATTTTACGGTCAATGGTATGAAATATAGCAAAAATAAAGATGGTTGGTATGAGTCAGAAGCGAACAGTGATGCGCAGGCGGCATATGAACAGTTAAAAGCGAATAACAGAACCTACCAGTTTGCAGATGAAAAGACCAAAAAGCAGATTGCATATATTAGTGATTATTACCTTCAGACAGTGCCGGAGAGTGTAAAGGCGGCGTGGCAGGAAACATTGGAAGAAACTGGTTTTAATCCATTTCAGACGGATGTAACCAGTACATTAACGCAGTTATCTGTAGAGCAGGATTTTCTGACAGGTGGTGATGACAATATTTTTGGTGAAACGAAAGAAAGTTGTTTAGCAGCTATCGACAAAGTATTGGAGAGAATAGAAAATCCGTTGGCAGCAGTTACAGAGGAAAGGGCAGCATATCTGCAGCAGGAAAAAGAATTTTATACCGTACTGGCATCTAAAATAAGAGAATAAAATGCCGGGAGGAATTTAAAAAATGATTGGAAGTATAGGAGCGGAGAGCCGTTATTCAACAGGTTATAACAACCTAAAACCAAATCGGAACCAGAATAAGTGGGCTGACACTTTGGCTCAGACGGTGGATAAGGAGGATATTAGCAGTAGAGCGGATATCAATCGTGCTAAGAAAAGTACAGTGATGGATTCTTATCTGGCACTGTCAGGAAAAACGATAAATACTTTGAAACAGGAATATTCAGAGTACGAATCCGAAAATTATAGAATCGTACTCGATAATGAAGCTGAATGTTTTGATATATACAATAAAGACGGGGAGCGTTTGGGGGCATTTTCCTATTCTGATATAAAAATAAGACAGGATGAAACAACAGGAAAGCAGTTTTTGATTTCTGAGCATGGAACGATGAGTTACGATGCCCTGGTATTAGATGATGAATTAAAAGATGCATTGCAGAATGTAATGGATAAGATTCGCTGGATGTGGAGACTTTGCAGGGATTTACATTAAATACACATTCAGGTACCGGCATCCAGTATTTAGTAAAAGACGGTGAGAAAGGCAGAGGTGGCAAGGTTCTTCTGCAAAATGAAGCGGATTGGAAGAGGTATGAAGAATTAGCGGAGATGTATTTTGACAAATACCCTAATTTAATTGAGAGTCGGGAAGAAGGTTTTATCTGGGCTGATTTAGAGATTAGAGGAATGGCAAAACGGACAGATCAGGGAATTATATCCATAGGAGCTGATGGAATGTCATACAGTGACAATGAAAATTATAAAAACAATTGGAGTGTCCGGTTTTCTGGTTCTATGTATGAAAAGCTGTATGAATGGCTTCAGAATAACAAGGATAGCATGGAGGAAATCCATAAATTTTCTACATGGCAAAAGGTTTTTGACGAAATTGGTGGAACGTATGAAAGAGTCTGGTCGAAAGAAGAACTGGATCAGGGATATTTGAATAATTGAAAGAGGTGACAATATGAAAATATCTAATTACATGAATAATACGAATTCAATAATGGAAAAAAATACTGATAAAGTACAGAAAGGAAATAGTCAGACAAACGAAAAACATACAGTGGGGCAATCAGTGAAGCTTTCGATTTCTAATGAGGGATTGGAGTATTATCGTAATCGTATACAGCAGAGTGGACAGGAAAAATATGATGATGTGGTTCAAAGAAAGGAACTGTTAGCGAGTAAAAAAATCAGTGATATTGATTATAGTTATGAAATTCAAAAGAAGGCAGCACAGCAGAATCAAAATGTTGATACAGGAAAAAGTGCCTTAAATATTACTGACAAGGCAAATAATTATGTTAAAGCATACGCAGAATTATATGATGAAATTGTGAAGGGCTATGAAAATGGAACCAGAGAAATATATGTAGCTGATGAAAATGGACCTCGTAAGCTTACAAAGGATGAAGAGTTAAGCAATTTAGATGTAGCATATAAAAAAACAGTGGATGATTTTGTGACAATGGAGACAACCAATCAGCATGCCCGTGGAATTATTGGTGAAGAAATGAATAAAATTTCAAAAATTACCACAAGGTCAACTTTGGCATCGGCTTACATTGAGGAGCAAAAAACCAGGGGAAAGGACGAAATCCCAGAAAATTTAACTGAGAAAATGTATGGTGCAATTACCTCATTTAAGGAGAAATATACAATGATTCAGCCTAATAGAGAGCAGTTATTGATGAGTATTAAGATTTGATGATGTTAGTACTATGATTTACAAATAAAAATAGTAATTACATATCATATTGAGGCTGAGAGAAATTAAATATCCAAGTCGTTCAATATAATAGAAATTATTTTAAGTTTCAATAACAGGGAGGTAGGATTATGGCAATTACAGGTATCAATAACAGCAGTTACACATCGTATTATGCTTCAAATTATAAGAATACTGTAAAAAAAACAGATAGTGAAAAGGATAGTACAAATACAAAAGATGGCAACGTGACAACAAGTACAGTTGAATTAAAAACATCACGTCCCGGTGTGACAAAAACAGAGCAGATTAAGACGGGGTATAGCAATGTAAATGATTATTCAAAATACTTGCAAGGAAAATACCATTATATGAATATAGGGCTGACTTCAATGCAGGGTATTCCGACAACGGTATCTGTTTCAAGTGCATTTTTACAAAAGTGCATGAATGATCCGGAAAAAGCAAAGTATTTGGAGGAAAACTTAGCAGCCATTCCGGATTGTACAAAAGATACGATTAATGGATGTTTGGGCACTGTGACAAATCAGAGTTATATGATTGATGCAAACGGAAATATTATAGAGACAGTATCTGGTACAAATGATCCAGATGGAAAAATAGCGAAAGAGAATGCTGAACGAAAAGCAAAAGAGAACAGAGAAAAAGAGGAAAAAGTAAAAGAGAAAAGAGCTGCTAAAAAAGCAGAGGAAGAAAAAGCTGCAAAGAAACGTGCAGAAAAATCGGCAGAAAGAAAGGAAACGGGTGATTATACCTTATCCGTAACTGGTACTGATGTAAAAAGTATGACACAAAGCCTTGTAGCAGGATCTGTGAGTATTTCTGTACCTGATAGATCGAGTTTTGATATTAAGGCATAAGAAGGTTCGGTAAAAGGAAAATATCAAATTGGTGCATTGGTTGGAACTGCTTGTTTCCTATTATGGCATATCCAAGCTAACGATAGCAAAAATGGCTGGTGTTGAGGAAAATGATATTGACAGGCTTTTAGCCAATCCACCAGAAAAAGATGAAATCGAAGTAAAATATAAAATTGCTGTGACGGTTATGGAATTGCGATTTTGGCTAAAAGATTGTGAATCACCGATATAATCGGGATTTGTGAGTAGAGGGCACTTATGAAAAATAAAAGTATCAATCAAGTTTCCATAATAAATGGTGAAGATGGTCCCACAAGTGTTTTTATATTTGGAGAAGCTCAAAAGCAATCTCTAAAGATTAGAATCCGAAATGCTATCTATCAATCCAGACGAAAAAGGATAGAAAAGAGAATAGCGGTCAACCCGCATACCCTTGCGGAAGTGGTGCAATACGCAAAGGATCATTATGATTTAGTGGAAATCAATCCTGCCGCAACAAATTGGATAGAACGACAGAAAAATCTAAAAGCTAGTTTGATTATGCAGCATAAACCAGAACTTTTGGGCCAAAGGAAGGATATTCCAAAACCAGATTTTCATAATGAAGAATCTGTTAAAAATTTTTTGAATGAAATGGAAATTAGAAATAAATTGATTGACCAAATGCCTGATAATGTAATTCCTATGGATTTTCATTTATATGAAATAAAAATTGGTGAGGATTTAATGGAAATAGAGGTAGATTATACCTGGAATATATTTGGAATATCTTACTCTGGAAATAAGTCGGTCATAAAAAGGTTTAAGAAAATAGCCAGAGATTTATATTGTTATTATGGTGTCAGTGAGGAGGATATAAAGAACCGGACAAAAAGATATTCTTCACTGGTAACGGAATTGAGTTCATAATTCAGAATTTTAAATAGAAGTAGGATTTCTGTATTTTGGAGCGATTGAAGATAAGGATAAGCAATTAAGCGGTTTTTTGGAAGTGCTTGTTTCCTATCATGGCATATCCAAGCTAACGATAGCAAAAATGGCTGATGTTGAGGAACAGGATATTGACAGGCTTTTAGCCAATCCGCCAGAAAAAGTTGAAATCGAAGTAAAATATAAAATTGCTGTGACTGTTATGGAACTGCGATTTTGGCTAAAGGATTGTGAGTTACCAATATAATCATGTGGTGCTTGGGAAACTGGTGGAATAACAGGAAATGTAATTAGAATAAAGAAAGATAGAAGGCGAGTAGCGGATTGGTGTCTGCTGCTCACTTTTCGTTTATGGGGATATGTCGCAATACGACTTTTGAAGTGTTGTATTGCAATCTGTTTTCGGGTATTTCTCGTTGGTATCATTACCATAAAAGCGAGGTGAATTCCATGAAAGCAGAGAAGAAGGAAATCAATATACAGATTGGAAAAAGGTTGCAAACCGCCAGAGAAAACAGTGGATATACGCAGGAAGTTTTTGCAGAGACGCTGGATGTAGGGGTAGAGCATTATCGCAAAATCGAAAGTGGTGTCTATGGTTTACAGCCGGAGAAAATGCTGATCTTGTATGAGAAGTACAGGATTGAGCCGACTTATCTGGTTACGGGGGATACAAATCATAAGGTTGATATTGAACTGTTCCTTGCAAACTGTAGCAGGGAGGAACGGGATGCATTTATAGACCGCATGCTTGCGTATATGAGAAAGCTGATGACAGGCCGTTAAAGCAGCACAGTCTCCGGGATGTATATTTGATCAATATATTTTGAGAAGGAGACGATATATGAGGGTAGCAATCTGCGATGATAATCAGCAGGACATTGAAAGGATCAGACGCTATACACTGCGTATGATCGACTATGCGGTGGAGTATGTGTTTTATACCAGACCGGAAGAATTATTGAGGGAATGTGCAGATGCGGAGCAAAAGCCGGATATGTACATTCTTGATATTGAGATGCCTGGAATGGACGGACTTGCGGTGGCAAAACAGATCCGTGAGACAGATTCCAAAGCATTGCTGGTGTTTCTTACCAGCTATACCAAATACATGCCAAGTGTATTTGAAGTTGTCACATTTGATTTTATTCCAAAACCAATCTCAGAAGAAAGGCTCCGTGTGCTGTTTGAGAAGGCAGGAACCTATCTGAATCTGACCAATCAGAGTTTTTCATTTAGTTACCGCAGGGTGCGGTACAGTCTGAAGTTTGACGAAATCCTGTATCTGGAAAAGCGGGGGCGTCAGGCGATAATCCACACAAAGAAAATGAAATATCAGTCCAACATGAATTTGAATGAAATATGGGAGAAACTGGATGAGCGCATGTTTGCCGCCGTTCATGGCTCTTTTATCGTTAATTTGAAACATGTTCATTCTGTATCCAGCGGCATGGTCATGCTTATAGACGGCACAGAGCTGGGAGTGACAAGAGGGTACCGGAAGGAGCTGACGGAAAAGCACATCGCATTTGTGCAGGGAGGAATGTGACATGGCATTATATGGGGTGAGGCTTGTCATAAATCTTTTTGACCTCTGCATTTACCGCAGGTATTTAGAGGAGTTCATCGGAAACAGAAAAACTTCCATGGAGTTTTCTGTTCTTCTGCTGATAGTGTGCGAGCTGATTGGAAGTGCGGTGAACCAGATGGGGATAAGCTGGCTGAATTTTGTGACGATGGTTGCGATTCTCTGTGTATATGTCTGCCAGTATGAGGCAGGGATTGTAAGCAGGCTGATTGCGGTTCTGCTGTATATGGGGATTATGGGAGTTGCAGAACCGTTAGGATATTTGTTTAATAAGGCATTCATGGAAAAGGTGTTGGACGATACCACGGTTTCATATTATTTTATCGTGTTTTTTATGGCACTTTTGAAAGCAACAATTGTGGAGGTGTTTTGCAGACTGAAATCTGGAAAAAGCATTCGACTATCAGCAATGCCAAAAGAAACGCAATATATGTTGACAATGATACCTTTATGCAGCCTGATCAGTTGCTTTTTACTGATAGAGGTTGCAAAAGAATTAATCTCGGCACAGATGGTCGTGCTGTGCATGTGCATCATCTTTGTCATTATCATCACTAATTATGTAATTTTTCTGATGATTGAAAAGTATACGACAGTGGAAGAAAAACAGCACGAAGAGGAAATGATCCAGAGGGAAATCTTATACCGGAACGAATACTATCAGGACATGGAACGGTATCAGGAACAGATACAGGACATCCGGCATGATATGAAGAACCGGCTGACGGGACTGCTCGCAGCGGCGGAACAGGGAAGTGCGGAACTGATCAAGGACAGACTGCAGGAAGTATTGGGAGATATCCGGCTGGCAGAAGAGATCATTTATTCCGCAAATCCTGTGGTGAATGCCATATTAAAAGTAAAAAGCGTAAAGGCAAAAGAGAAAGAGATACCGATGCAGGTTACAACGCTGCTCCCCCAGAGAGTATCCGTAGATATCGGGGACATGGGTGTTCTGTATGGGAATCTTTTGGATAATGCGATAGAGGCAGCGATGGCAGTGGAACAGGAAAAACGGTATGTTCATGTGGAATCAAAGTTTCAGGAGGGCAGACTGCTTTTATCCATTAAGAACAGCAAGCCATCCGGGACAAGTTCCTATCAACAGACAAGCAAAAAAGATAAAATAAAACACGGCAGGGGAATCCGTTCGGTGCGGAAAGTGGCAGAAAAATACGGTGGGGAGCTGATGTTAAAGGATCAGGGGGAACATTTTGAGGCAGTCCTTCTGCTCAACGGAGTTGCAAAACTGGAGTGAGACTGCAACTTATTACAGCAAACCTGCAACTTGTTACAGATAGATTGATTTTTACATGGAAACTGTTAGAGTGAAAACATCAAAAAAAGGAGGGTTTTACTAAAAATGAAGAAAAGAAACTGGATGTACCGACTGAGCAGCAAATCCATGAGTGTGATGGCAGCACTGGCACTTATGGTGACAACCATGGCAACGAACCGTTCCTGCATGTGGTATCTGGGACAGGACAAGATGCCGGAAGATTCCAAAAAACTCAGAAGGTTTTAAATCATGACGAAATGGCTCAGCCATCGTATGGTTGAGCGGGGAATCATAAAAGAGGAGGAGCAGGAATTATACCAGTTTGGAATACGCAATGGTATGATCCTGCTTCTAAACGTTGTGACAGCACTGGTCATCGGCCTGCTTACAGAGCAACTGGCGGTTGTGGCAGTGTTTACCCTGTCTTTTATGGTTCTTCGCAGTTATACCGGTGGATATCACTCAGACAGCAGGGTTTTCTGTTATCTTGGTTCTAATCTGGTGCTGCTGGTTCCGGTTTATACACAGGCTGTGTTTTACAAGACATCGCTGGCATGGCTGCTGGCAGTATTGCTGGTGTCCGCAGGGATCATTTTTTTACTCAGTCCCATGCACAGCAAGAACCGGAAGCTGGATAAAGAGGAACAAAAGCATTTTGGCAGAAAAGCAAGGCTGATCGCAGCTTTGGAACTGGCTGTGCTTGGCATTTTGTGGCATGCAGGCCAGATACCGTATGCTTACGCTGTTTATACGGGAATCTGCATCACGGCACTGTTCATGCTCGTAGGAAAAGCACAGTTATGGATACAATCACATACCGAAAATGGATAGTCCTTTCCGAACATGCGGAAGGGACTTTTTTTCTGGAAAACAGGAGGGATGACAATCCAAGACGGTAACTTATTACAGGTACCGTAAGACTTATTACACTTATATTGAAGCGAACTTTCTTTCCAAGTATAGTACCGCAAAAAGGCTTAGGAGAAGAAAGGCGTGGCATGTTTTTGGGAATTCATGCCGCACCGGATTGCAGGGGGCGGCAGAAAGGGAAAAGTTCATAAGGATAACATCCGGGTGCAGTTTTGCATGCTTTATTTTGCATGGGAACAGCACCTTTTTTTATTGTCTTTTTCCAGTAAAGCAGAACCCAGAGGTCCGCCAGATGTCCTTCATTTCAAAAAAATTACGAAATGGAGGACATTTGAATGTCAGAATGGATCAGGATCAGAGTAAAGGATTTTTATAAAGATGCAGTTGGTGAACTGGAATACACCTATGTGACCAGAGAAGTCTACGAGGCACTTGTCGATACGTTCCGCAAAGAAGCCCACGCACAGGAAATGCGGGATATCAGACATACGACCAAGGACGGATATACAGAGGGAGAAACGGAAGATCTGGTGGAGCTGACCGGGGAATCGGTAGAGGATACGGTCATCCGGCAGATGGAAATAGAAACCCTGCAGAAAGCAATGCAGTCACTCACCCCAGTGCAGAGAGAGCGGCTGCATTTTTATTTTTTTGAGGGCATGACATACCGGCAGATTGCAGCGAAAGAAGGGGTCGGAGAGAAGAACATCCGGGAGAGCATAAACGGTGCGGTAAAGAAAATAAAAAAATATTTTGATTAATACCCCCTCAAAACGTGTTTTTCTGTGAGTACCTTATGAGAGGAACTTTTTCTGGACAGATGGTCTCTTCCGGGAATCCTCTCATGTCTCGTGTGTGGATACGACACAGGCAGACAAAACGCACATTGAAAAATGCCGGAGAGGAATGCAGGGCTCCGAGCGCAGGATGGAATCACGCCATATCCTGCCAGCCATATCCAGCAGTTCAGATACGTTAGCCGTTTCATGAGCCGTAACCGGGGCGCAGTGACACTCCTGCAGCAATCGGGCAGATGTTCTTTCTGCCAGCCATGCTGTGAAAAAGATCGCATCTAAGGAGCCGAGCGGGAAAGCCGGGGTACAGCCTGTCTGTGGTGGACAGGCGCGAAGAGGGGAATGGCCTATAATGATACACCTTGAGATTAGCCAGCACGCAGTGGTGGAGGTGAGATACCTGTGATGTCTGCCTGTCCGAGTGGCAGGGACCAAAGACAGTCTGGACTGACTGCCCATGAAATGCCGGCTTTGGGATTTTTTCTTCTCTGTTTTGGCGGCGTTTTGGTTCCGGGGAGTAGTGACGAATAGGGACAGACACTTTTTATTTATGAAGTGAAGGATTATGGCAGTAAGACTTAATTACAGAAACCATGCGGCGGAGGGGAACTTCCGCCGTATTCTTGTGGAGTTAAGAAAAGCTGAAAAATGGGGAATGGAGGAAAACAGGAGATGAAGAAAGAAGATACCGAAATGATGTTAAGGATTTTTGAAACGGAGAGGGCAGGATATGCCTATCTTTATCCGAGTGATGGAGGGGAGCGGAAAGAGGACTATATCTCGACCACGGCAGAAAATATCGCAAATTATATCGGCAGCCACATGTTTGAAGCCGAAAAGATCGTCATCACAGATATGTGTGACAGGCTGATATTAGATACCTGCGGCTATTTTATCAATAGCTGTCCCAATCAGGAATTCTGTAAGGAAATCCATCCGTTCTTAATCCCGATCCAGATGGGAGAAAAGGACGCGGGAGAGGTGCTTTCAGTCAGCAGGGATGTATCGGAACAGTATTTCCGGGAAGAAGATGAGGCTGCAACCATGGCTGAAATCGGGATGATGTAAAGGTGTTTCTTCTGGGCAAAAGTGTTTGGCTTGGGAGAATGAATTTAACGTTCTTAAATTGCGGGAGGAAAAAGGGGAATGATGATGGAAGGTGGAGCGAATGAGGTGCGGTATAAGATTGCTGAATTTCTCTTAAAAAGGATGCATGAAGATAAGCTGTTAACCGAGGAAGAATGGGAAAAAATCCGGGTTTTGAATGTCAAGACTTTCTCCCCGGAATTAGCAAAAGTATATCTGTAATAACACTGGATATATAAAGGACTATGTGGTAGTGTATGTTGCTGACAGGGAGTGCAAACCCTTGAAAATACTGGGAAAGGAGAAAAAAGCATGGCAAAAAAAGTGACTGTCATAAAGGCAGCAAAAGCGCAGAAACATACACAGGAAGAACGCAGGCTGAAAGTGTGCGGATATGCCAGAGTCAGTACCGGCAGTCAGGCACAGGCAACTTCCTATACTGCACAGGTCGAGTACTATACGGAAAAAATCGAGAGCAACCCCCTGTGGGAGTTTGCAGGGGTGTATGCGGATGAAGGAATCAGCGGAACAAACGTAAAGCACAGGGATGAGTTCCAGATGATGATTTCAGACTGTGAGGATGGGAACATCGACCTGATCCTTACGAAATCCATCACAAGATTTGCAAGAAATACGGTGGAATGCATCCAGACCATCCGAAAGCTGAAGGAGATTGGCGTTGGAATCTACTTTGAAAAAGAGAATATCAACACGCTGTCAGAAAAAAGCGAGCTGTTCATTACCATCCTGGCATCGGTGGCGCAGGGGGAATCAGAAAACATCTCAAGCAACAACCGATGGGCGATACAGAAACGCTTTCAGGATGGAACCTATATCATATCGACGCCAGCGTATGGCTATGGAAAAGACGAGGATGGAAATTTAGTCATCATAGAATCCGAGGCAGAAACCGTAAGGTGGATTTATGAGTCTTACTTAAACGGCATGGGAGTGTATGTGATAGCAAAGGCACTGAACCAGAAAGGCATTCCAACAATCCGGGGTGCAGAAAAGTGGCAGGACGGGGTGATACAGGACATTCTGAAAAATCCCATTTATGAGGGAGATATGCTTCAGCAGAGGACATATACAGAAACAAGGTTCCCATTTGTCCGCAGGGTAAACAACGGACAGAGAAACCAGTATCTCATCAAAGACAGCCATCCGCCAATCGTCACACATGAGGAGGCAGAAGCGGTACGCAACCTGATGGCATACCGGGTGGATGTACTGCACATGAACAAGAGTGACTACACCAAAAGATACCTGTTTTCCGGCAGAATCATCTGCGGAGAGTGCGGAAGAACCTTCCGGCGGCAGAAAATCTACATCGGGAAACCATATGAAAAAATCATCTGGACGTGCAGCGGACATGTGGAGGATAAAGAGAGCTGCTGCATGAAAGCCATCCGGGAGGATGTGCTGCACCGGGCTTTTACAGACATGTGGAACAAGCTGTACACCAATCAGGGAACGATATTAGAGCCGCTGTTAAAAGAGCTGACAGAACTTGTGGCAGCAAGGCAGGACAGTGAGGAAATCAGACAACTGGATAAGGAAATCAAAGATATAAGCGAGCAGAGCCAAATCCTAAACCAAGTCATGAGGAAAGGATATATGGACTCTGCTCTTTTTATGGAGAGCAGTAGCAAGCTTGGCTGGCAACTGACGGAATGCAGGAGAAAAAAGACACTTTTGACCAGAAAGCTGAGAAGGACAAAAGAAATCGTGCGGACCGAACAGCTTATCCAACTGATCGCAGAACAGGACGGATTAATGGAGGAGTTTGACGAGCAACTGTTTAAAATGACAGCGGAGAAGATCGTGGTCTCCAAAGAACACGACATCACCTTCTGCCTGTACAACGGACTGAAACTGACGGAGAGGGGAGGTGGACAGGATGCAGTGGCACATGCCAATCGGCTATAAAGTTGTGGATGGAAAAATCACCATCTGCGAAGAGCAAAGAAAGATTGTGGAACAGATATTTACAGACTATGACAGCGGAGTGGCGGCAGGCAGGATCGCCCAGAACCTGAAAGGGAGAAACATATGCAATGCAAAAGGGAAAGTGTCCTGGACCCATGCATCCATTGGCAGGATACTGGAAAATCCAAGCTACCTTGGCACAGAATACTATCCGCAGCTCATAGGAGAGGAACTGTTTGAGAGAGTCCAGTGCAGACGGGAAAAGGTGAGGGCAGAGCTTGGAAGGGCAGACCACAGGCCCGGCAGGGATGAGAGAATCCTCTTCGGAGGTGTCATCTGGTGTGCAGAATGCGGGGCAGTATGCAGCCATATCCAGCCGAGCCACAAAAAAGAGCGTGGCGGCACTGCCAAGTGGAAGTGCAAGAGTTATGTGACTGGCAGAGCAAAAAACTGCAGGAACAGTTTTATTACAGACGGGCAGGCAAAGCAGGTGTGTGTGGAAGCCATCAATGCAGTGATACGAAACAAAGGCCTGCTCCGGGTACACAGGCAGGAGGAAAAGGTCAGCCCTCAGTACCGGGTTCTGGAGCGGAACCTGCAGCGGATGAAAGAAGAACAGGAACGCACAGAAACAGACCTGATGAAATTGCTCTATGAAAGGGCAGAGGAACGCTACCGGACACTGGAGGTCAGGGATGGGGAGTTCCGGACAGAGGAGATCAAAAACATCCTTGCAGGAAAAAAGGAACTGGAAACATTTGATGAAAACTTATATAGAAAAATAATCGCACGCATCTGGGTGCATGGTGGAAACATGGCAGAAGTGGAGCTTATCAATGGGAGCCGTGTCACAGCCGGATACAAGGATTAGGAGGGAGAGCAGATGGCAGAAACAGCAAAAAAGATCAGCATGATACCTGCCAAGGTGCAGTATGACCGGAATGTGAAACTGTCAGAGAAGAAAATGAAGGTCGCTGCCTACTGCCGTGTCAGTACGGAACTGGAAGAGCAGGACAGCAGCTATGAGGCACAGGTGGAGTATTATACCAGCAAGATATCGGAAAACGAAAACTGGAAAAATGCCGGCATCTATGCGGATGACGGAAAGAGTGGAACAAACACCAAAAAGAGGGCAGACTTTAATGCCATGATACAGGATGCCCTTGCAGGAAAGATCGACATGATCCTTACAAAGTCGGTCAGCAGGTTTGCGAGGAACACGGTAGACTCGCTGGTGACCATCCGAAAACTGAAGGAAAAGAACGTGGCGGTGGTGTTCGAGAAAGAGGGGATCAATACACTGGAGGGAACCGGCGAAATCCTTATCACCATCTTAAGCAGCCTGGCACAGGAGGAGAGCCGCAACATCAGTGAGAACATCCGCTGGGGAGTCGTGAGGAAATTTGAAAAAGGCAAGGTCATCGTAAACTGCACAAAGTTCATGGGATACACCAAAAACGAGGATGGTGACCTGGTCATCGTACCCGAAGAGGCAGAGATCGTAAAGCTGATTTTCCGGCTTTATCTGGAGGGCTACAGTACCGGGAAGATCGCAAAGCATCTGGAAGAGCAGGGAATCAAGACCGCCACAGGGCAGGACAAATGGCATTCCACGGTAATAGACAAAATGCTCCGCAATGAAAAATACATGGGAGATGCATTACTGCAGAAAACCTATACGGTGGATTTCATGACAAAAAAGAAAGTCAAGAACACTGGAATCGTACCGCAGTATTATGTGGAAGATGACCATGAGGCGATTATCCCGAAGGAGCTGTTCTACAGGGTACAGGAAGAGATGATGCGCAGGGCATCCTTATGCAAGGCGGCTGTCACCCGGAAGAAGAACCAGAGGAGCAGGTATTCCTCCACCTATGCACTGACCGGCATGCTGATCTGCGGAAAATGCGGGCAGGAGTACCGGAGAGTCACCTGGGCGAGAAACGGGAAAAAGAAAGTTGTCTGGAGATGCAGCAACCGGCTGACCAACGGAGTGAAGAAATGTGGGGAATCCGAGACACTCGAAGAGAACGCATTAAACAGGGCGGTGATGGAAGCCATCCATAGGATCACGAGTGATGATATGGAATTTATGGAACACTTCCGGCAGAACATCATCCATGTCATCGGGAGCTGCGGCACCGCAAAAGAGTCCGGGGAATACGAAGAAAAGATAAAAGAAAAGCAGGAAGAGATGGTGGCACTGATTGCGGAGAATGCAAAGACAGGCTCCTACACACCGGAGTTTGATGAACGCTACCGCACCATAGCAGAAGAAATCAATGCCTTAAAAGAGGCACAGAAAACAGCCAGAAACGAGAAACGGATGGCTGACAGCTATGAACAGAGAATCCAAGATATCGACCATTACTTAAGCACAAGCACCTGCCAGATACCGGAGTTCGACAATGACCTTGTCAGACGGCTGATCTCGACCATCAAAGTGGAATCCAGCGAGAAGCTGCTGATACAGTTCCAGTCAGGCATTGTCATGGAACAGGAGATTCGATATGAGTAAGGCTGCGGCAGGAATGGCAGCAAGTAAATAGGAAACGTTGTTCCTGCCAGTTTATGGTAAGAATAAAATGCCCGATGATCCGGGCGTTTTATTGTTGGCATAAAATAGGAAACAAATGCAGAACAATAGGAACAGAAAAGTGTGCAATAGGGAAATAAACGGAAGAACGATTATAGAAAGAAACACAAGATTGTGTGACAGGAGAGGAGGAGAAAAGCGTATGAATTATGAGCAACTGATAGAAGAACTGAGGGAGGAAATGTTACAGCTTGTAAACACGAAATGTGATGCACTGCTCCAGATGTACCAGAGTGGAGAACTTCGGACAGATAAGAAAGATACGATCCGGGAAAGCAGTCTCATCACAGTGTCCCCAGCAGAACTGAAAGGGAAAAAACCGCTGGCGGTCCAGTTCGTGCCGGGAGAATGGATAGAGACACCTACATGGAGAAAGGTGGTACAGAGGATTTTGCAGGCCTGTAATGAACAGCCGGATATCCATGAGCGGTTTATGGAAATGTGTGGAAAAGTAGCCGGACGCTGGAGGACGATCCTTGGCAGTTCACCGGAAGAAATGGATGTACCGATAAAGGTGGATGAGGAACTTTATTTTGAGGGGAAATTTGACACCGAAGCGATGTTAAACATGTTAGAGAAAAAAGTGCTGGAACCGGCAGGGGTTGATTACAGTGGTATAAAAATCCGATATATGGCAAAAGGGCAGGAAGCAGCGAAAAGTTTAGAGCAGGTACCAAAGCAGGATGTTTTGGAGCATGAGGAGCAGGAACAACAAGCACCGGTGCAGATGATGTGAAAAATGGATGGAATCAAGACTCCGAGTCTATGACAGGTTTTGAGTTTTTCTTTTGTTTCTTTTCCAAATGTAAAAATTGATTGTATAAAAGAAATGGGTAAGTTATAATATAGGTGTGGTCAGATGCCTTTTTGGGGATGACTATATCTGTTACAAAAAGGAGGAAGGCCAGTGAATACAGAATTGAAAAATGCAGTGAAAGCAACAGATTCAAAAGCACAGTATGATACGAGTGCAAAGCGTCTGTTAGGACAGAAAAGCATACTGGCACATATACTGGTAAAAACAGTTGATGAGTTTAAGGGCATGAATCCCAAGGATGTGGTCGACTGCATTGAGGGAACACCACATATCAGTACGGTACCGGTAGAGCCTGGACTCACAAATGCAGCCAGCGAAAAAAATGGTGAGAGACTGGTCGGTTTCAACACAGAAAATGAAGAGATCAATGAAGGTCTGGTAAGATTTGATATCGTTTTTTATGTGCGTATGAGAGACGGATTGTCACAGATCATCATAAATGTGGAAGCACAGAAAGATGAGCCGAAGGGATACGAAATCTTAAACCGGGCAATCTTTTATGTGAGCAGACTGATCTCATCACAAAAAGAACGTGATTTTGAGAATTCCAGCTACGATGACATTAAGCGTGTATATTCAATCTGGGTATGTATGAACATGGAAGAGAGTAGCATGAGCCATGTGCATCTCACAAAAGAAGATTTGATAGGTTCCTATGAATGGAAGGGAAATCTTAATCTGCTGAATATCATCATGCTTGGACTGGCAAAGAATCTGCCGGAACATGATGAGACATATGAACTGCACCGTCTGTTAGGGGCGTTGCTGTCACAGGAACTTACAATAGATGAAAAACTAAACATAATTGGAAATGAATACGATATTCCTATTGAGGAGAACTTCAGGAAGGATGTGAGCGTTATGTGTAACTTGAGTCAGGGAATTGAAGAAAAGGGTATTGCGATTGGAGAGGCAGGACTCATTATGAAAATGTATAAGAATGGTTTTACAGCAGAGCAGATAGCCTCAGCCACAGATAAGGATATAGAAGAAGTGAAAGCGATTATTGCAGGGAAGGAACCTGCGCTTGCATAGTTCTTTTATGGTAGCAGGAAAACAATGTCTGTGAATAAAATGGTTGGAATCAAGCCTCCAAGTCCCCAAAAGATTTGGAGGTTTTCTTCTGCCCATTTTTATCGGGAAGTAATTTCCCAAATAAACAATCTATGGTACAATATCTTAGAAGTTATCATCAAGGGATGAGTAGTGGACCATAGAGAAAGAGCAGAGTCAATCGTAAGCTGGTCTGGCTTACATCTAAAATACAATGCAATCTTTTTCTATGCAGGGGCAGGAGAGAGTGCATCATGTCAATTTTTTGCAGCCTCATCAGAGAGGAGTGCAACATTTTTCACTCCCAGAGTACAGTGAAAACTCTGGAAAGTGCATCTCAATTACCCTATCGACACATGTTGAGACGGTTGTTCTTTTGTCCCAACAAAAACCAGATGACACGATAGAGATCGACTTAGACCTGGACGAGCTGGATGCCACCAGTGCCG
>OQVH01000080.1_pt1 | contig 64876 bp, 60 predicted proteins | sample 1691641 | NCBI WGS metagenome assembly OQVH01 (sample SAMN03418286, study PRJEB22391) | human gut metagenome | biome: human-gut; feature: organic feature; material: feces | host: Homo sapiens | place: Italy | collected 2013-04
CTGCCGTCAAATGACAATGAAGCAACGGCAATCATGGCATCTGCCTTATATATCAGTTTCTGTTCTGATGAATCCAGCCTGCACTGATACAGCCCCTCTCCGATAACATAGTAATATAAAATGTTATTCTGCAAATCTACATAGTAATCCGATATGTTTTTGCCCTCTGCTACTGTCTGTACCGTTCCTGTGTCATAATCATACGCATACAGTTGATACTGAAACGACTGCTTCAACGTATCTTTGTTAATTTCATATGTTCTGACTTTAAAAAATAATTTATTGCCAAAGCTTCTTGCCCCGGAAATTGCACTTCCCGTACCGCGGTAAGTGTATATATCTTCACTTTTCTTTGTGTCCAGTTCAACTTTTTTAATCGTTTCATCCTGTTCCTGCTCACTGCCTGCATGTCCCGTATGGTCATACACATATGCCGCATTATCATGAAAAACCATACTGACAGATGTCACATTTGCATTTGGAAACAATTCACAGATTTCCTCTCTTTCATTGCCGTCCGGCTGGATTTTTGTCAGCACACCCATTCCGTTTTTTACTTTTATCATATAAATGTTTCCTTGATAATAATGAACCGGCGATGACAGATATTCTGATGTCAGAAAAAAGGCATTACACTGCACATCGCCATGATTACATTCTGCCTTACTGCACACCGCAATAGACCTTTGCACGCTCTCATCATAAAAATATAGGCACATTCCCTTTGATTTCATCTGCAAATAATAATATCCGCCCTCCGCTTTGGCAATACCGTGTACATCTGTATTCCAACTGCTCTCCTCATTTTCACCGGCTGACACCGTATCTGTCCGGATATCCACCGTTACCGCATCATCTTTGACTTTGTTGCGGTTCAGAAACCATATTCCTGCCATCGCAACGCAGACTGCTATGCAAATACCTCCGATGATATAGCTTATTTTTCTTTTTGACATAAAATCAGCCCCTTTACATTTAACAGTAAAATTTTTGCACCTAACCACTATATGTATACTTGTCTTCTGCCGGGATTCAATCCGGTTATACCGGCTGTATTTCATAAAAGATAAGATACCCCACACTGTATGCACTTGACGACTTTATCTTTGCATACTTTGTAACCGTTGTACCGTCTTCATATGTAATATCCGCACGTAAAATCACCTTTTCCAAGTCTTCTATCAACGACTGCTGTTCTTCCGATGCACTCTGATTTTTTGCTTCTGAGTATAAACGTAAATATAAAGTTTCCGTACTTTCCGGCAGAAGCTTTACCGCGGCATTGTCATCATAAATAATTTCACGATATGACGTCGGAAGTTTTTCGTCCTCACCTTTTGCATACAAAGCCCCCGGTATATTTTCAACCGTATATGAAATCTCTTTTACATTTTCGTCTTCCATAAAAAGCTTCTGAATATCCAGATATGTCACCTGATATTTCTTCTCACCAAATGAATTTGCAATGGAATACACAGTTGTCTGCATACTTTTTCCGTCATAAAGCGCCTTTTCGTCTTGAAACTGTCTGTCATTACAGATTTCTTTCACCTCATATCCTTCGGTTTTAATATAATGATACTGATTTCCGTTTTCATCATATAAATATTCCTGTGACTGTTCTGTACTATTTTCTGCCGCCGTTTCAGTTATATTTACATAGGACTGTTCTTTTGTTTTCTGCGTACAGCCTCCTGCCAGCCCCGCTGTTACCCCTAAAATCAGCATTAATTCAACAATTTTTTTATTTTTCATACACCTCTCCGTTTCGCAGGCATTTTTACTCTAGTACCTGCCACTGTCCCTGCGCAAATTCTGTTTTCTTCATATATGTCAGCTTCATTGCCTGCTGTTGTTCATCTGCTACAATCTGTTCGGCAAAAATATAATCCCCATTTCCAAACAGCATATATCCCGCTTTGTTAATCGGAAGTTCATATAATACATTTCCGTCTGTTGCAAGAACAATACATTTACGCGTAATTTCTGTTTTTTCATTCGATTTTGCATAGGATACCCATTCGCCATTATACAGATACAAATATTTTCCGTCATAAGACATTTCTGCAATACCCATTTCTTTTCCTGCATTATAGAGTTTCCGGGTCTGCTCTGTTTTTATATCATACACATACAAGCCGTCTGCATATGCGAAATAATAAATTTGCTCCTGTTCTTCATCGACCGCATATGACGTAATCTCTGCATCTATTATTTTTCCGGATTGTCCGGTCTGATGATTATACGCATACAGTCCCTGATAGGTATAGGTCCATTCCTGCCCCGACTCATTTTTATTAATTGTCAGACCGGATAATAAAAAGAACATCGTATTTCCGTAATTTTTCACACTGTGAATCGCCCCGCTTACACTATTCCACTCTACAACACGCTCCTGTGATTTACCGTCTAATGTGTATCTTGTAATTGTTTCGGTATGTTCTTCACTGCTTCCCTGATTTCCCGCACTGTTATACACATAAACGGCATTTTCATAAAATACCAGCTTTGTATTGGACGTTCCGTCATAGTCATAGACTTTGGTAATTCTTTTTCGTTCACTTCCGTCCGGGCTGACCTGAATCAGATTTCCTTCTGTCCCCAGCAGATAAAGGAAACCATTATAATAATAAATCTGAAATCCCGAAGCGTATTCTGCCGCCTGCGCCGTTCTGTCATAATAACGCACATCTCCGAAATACGCATTACACGCCGCATTATCATGGTTACAGTCTGCTTTTGCACACAGCTTTATGCTCTCCTGCGTGTCATCGTCCCAATACATCAAATACAACGGTTCTTCCGGTGTCAGATAATAATATCCGTGTTCCCCTCTTGTAATACACTGTATCTTTGTTCCCCAATATGCCTGATAATCCGTTCCGTCATCTTTTAATGTCTCCAGCCGCATCGGCTGTTCCAATGCTGTATTCCCCACCGTAGTAATATTGGTTGTTGTATTTTGTTGGTTCTTTGTTCCACAGCCTGTTAATACCATACCGCATAAAAGAATTGCCGTGCCTGTTTTAAATATTGTCTGAAAATGCTGCTTTTCCATCACATTCTCCTTTCTGCCCCTATTTGTACAAATTCAATGTCCTCGATAAAACTATCACAGCCGGAATCATCATTGTCATAAAATCTTTCATCCCACTACACATGATTAATACAAAAATACTGTATACTGCAATCATACCTACCATAAATTTTGCTAAATTTTTATCCTTATCAGGAATTCTTGCCTTTTCTTTCCTTATTTTTATAATCTGTACAGTGATTAAAATACACGATATGCCCCAAAAAATCAGCAGTACAATGTCCCAGACTGACATTATTCATTTCCCCCTGTTTTGTCATCTTCTACAACTTTTCCGTCTTCAATCCTTAATATTCTTGCCGTCTGCGGCAAAATGCCGTAATCGTGCGTTGCACAGACAACAGTTGTATTTTCCTGTAATTCCGAAAATATTGTCATAATTTCCTGCGCCGTATGGTGATCCAGTGATGCTGTCGGTTCATCTGCAAATAAAATCCGCGGCTTTTTTACAACTGCCCTTGCAATCGCAACACGCTGACGCTCCCCACCGGACAATTTATACGGCTTCTGATTCATTAAATCTTTTAAGCCGAGCCGCTCCAATAAATCTTTTGCCTGCTTTTCAACATTTTTTTCATAGCTTGCCGTACAGACATTTTCAAGCACCGTAAGATGCGGAATCAGAAAATGATGCTGAAAAACAAATCCAAAATTTTCATACCGGATTTCATTTTTATTTTTTGCTCTGGAAATCAACACATCATCTAAATATATTTCTCCGACTGTCGGTGTCTTTAATAAGGAAACAATGTATAATAAAGAGCTTTTTCCCGACCCGGAAGGTCCCAGTAAAGATATGAACTCCCCACTCTGTATATCAAATGACACATCTGAAAAAATGGTTCTTTTGGTTCTCCCGTCAATATATTCTAAATCAATATTCTTTACACCCAACATTTTCCTACCTCATTTCTATAATGGCTATCAAATCTTTTTTTGCAAATTTTAATATTGTTACCAAAATGGTTACAACTACAAATACTGCCATTACAATGATTGTATAAAGCAGTGATTGAATTGAAACAATCGACAACATCTGCCCCATTGGTTCAAAAACAGATTTTGAAACCAGTGTCAAAAATCCATACGAAATCACAAGCCCAAGTATCCATGAAACAAAAACCAGCGCCATAATTTCTGCAATAATATTTTTAAATAACCAGCTCTTTTTATACCCAATGGCATATAAAATTCCAAATTCCTCCATTCTGTCATTATAGATGGTTTCAAGAACAATGCAGACTGCGGCAGAAATGCTCGCAGCGATTACAATGACAATAACAAACATTAAAAATTTGATACTGCTTATATTCTCTTGAAGCGTTTCTTTTGCATACGACAATGTCATCGCCGCTGTTTCATCGTGTCCCATTGTATCCAGCATGTTATTCATTGTATCTAAATCTGTTTTCGGTGTAACAAGCAGTCCGAAAGTGGTATTTTGAAAATCCAGTCCCAGTTCTTCCAATTCTTTCTGCCTGTAGCTTTTTGTCCCAAAAGCCATATAGCTGTCCCCTGAAAATGCCCCTGTAATCATATATTTTCCGTCAATCTGTTCTCCTTCATCGACTGCACTGCCAAATGTATCCCCTACGGATAACCCTTTATTTTTCAACATGTCTTCGTGCATAATCAGTTCGTAACTGTTTTCCTCTGGCAGTCTGCCCTCTGTTACCGTCAGCGAAAAATCATCAAATATTTCTCTAATATCCGCTTCTTCCATAAATGCGACATAACCGCTCGTTGTTCCGAAAATATTGTTAATGACCGTATACTCCAGCAGTATAGGGTACGCATTTCCCACGCTGTCATCATTTTTAATTTTTTCTACCGTTTCATTCTGCAAAAATGAAGACCCACCTACCGGATATACAAATGAAAAGTCATTCAGACATGCAATATTGGAATATTCGACTGTTGAAAAGATAGACTGCACCAGCGATGTCACAAAATAGATTGAAAACACCGTAAGTGCCATAACAAAGATTAAAGAAATCCCCCGTCGTTTATTTGATAAGTAGTATTTAAACATATTTTTCATTTGCATTTTCCCCCTCATAACTTTTTTACTATTTTCGTCTTCTCATCAATTTTAGCCCTCAAACAGATAAAATCCTGTGCCACCATACGGTCATAGCCAATAACTTTTTCGTCTTTCATCAATTTACATACGACAACAAGTGCTTTTGAAGTATATACTTCATCTTCAACTTCAATATGATTTATTTCAGAATAACAAATCTTAAATCCACCGGAATAGTAATAATCTTCATCAAACATAAATAGCATTATAAAATATGACATATGACCAACAGTTAATGTGCCCCATATGAGCAATGCAACATTATAGTCAAGCTCATAAAACAAACTGAATATGATAAAAAATGCGGAAACCAGAAGGGCAGCTAAAGACAGATATCTATGATAAAAAATACATTTTTGACCATATTCATTTACTATTGCGTTGTCTTGAAGCCGAATAATATCAATAACCTCAAAAATATAATACCACGAACCTATGAATTCCATGAGTGATGCATAAAACCCCCTATTCTCATGTATCGCAATAATAAAATGCATCTTATATACAATAACAAGTGTCAGCAAAGCCAATATTCCACATATAAGCAGATCCCGTTTATTTTTCTTATAATATCCATAATACTTTTTATAATGATTCTTTTTCATGATTTATACCCATTTATCCGCTCCTGCAACATTACCTTAAATAACACTCCATATATCAAAAATTTTCAAATCAGCAATTATCCGCTTTCAAAATACCGCTGTACCCAAATATTAAAGCAATTATCATAATAACCAAATTGATAATCAATGCACCATTTTGAACGTCCTCTTTCAATACAAATTTTAAAATAATCAGCACAATATTGGCAGCCACGCTTAAATTTCCCCTGCTTCTTTCATTTTATTTCATCAACTATCCACATAAGCTTTATTTTTTATTCATCCCACCTACAATCCCCTTCAAATTATTTCTAATACAACAATATGTATCACAAAAACAGCCTGTTTTTCAAGACACATGACGTACTTTGTCGATATTCCGACGTACTTTGCATATTTTCACATATTTTACGACTTGTAGCTTTTCAATTTTATATATGAAGATATACCTATCAATATAAAGGTCAGTAATATAATTGCTATTTTAATTCTGATAAAAACTATATTATAACTTTTTATCTCAATTAAGATTGATGAAATAATTATCATTAACGTAGTCCCTGCATATATCCTTTTATTCATCTTATTCACACTTTCTATCTTCTCTCATGCCTAACAATAAAAATCCTACTGCCGTATCTACATATAAATCTTTCAAATCATGACAGAATAATTGATAAAAATTCAAATAATCTACCGTAAATCCCCACAAAGCAGAATCTATCACTGATGCTGTCATTGCTGTTAAAAACATTATATACGCATAGGCATAGTATTGATTTTTTTGTTTCCATTTTATATAAACAACGGTGACAGCACCAAATATCAATATTTTCTGTATAATTATCACAGCCGTCTGCATATGGATATTAAAAAAACTATATAACGCCGACTGCTCCCGATTTAATACCATTTGTATACGCAGTGCTTTTCCGATAAGATTTATGTCCGGCTGATACTGGTATATTATTACCTTTATAAGCTGGTCTGCCAATACCGCAAACACTACATATGCAATTAATTTTTTCTTCTTTTTCAGCAGATTCTGCTTCATCATCGTTTTAAATATCCCAATACTAATGCCTCCGCTGACCGCAATATATGCCAGACTGCTAATAATCTGCCACACCCCGCCAAACCGGTATGCCCGCCATAGTACAAATATCACGGGAAATATTAAAAAGTACCACATCACTATCTTCCTCACATTATTTTTTCTTTCTATCCTCTTTTATTATCCAAATTGTTGCCAATATATCTATCACATAAATAAAAGTGTCCTTAAATATCGATTCTCCCTTGTAACCATTTATTATCAAAACAGAAATATTTATTATAACTAAAATTCCTATAATTACAATCAGCTGTGTTTTACTGTTTTTGTTCATCGATGCTTCACCTTATTTTTAATAAAACATGAAAACAGTATGTGATACAACACACCAAATCCTATTGCACCATAAGCAACCCATAACAATCCCGATAAATTCCATAAGCCATTATTATATACTTCATTTCCAAATACAATCATTCCAAAAAGAACACTTCCAACAATAAGTCTTTTATAATATTTTGTTCCCCGCATTTTATAACCCTTTCTACTTATAAAATTTTATTCATTATTATAATGCGATTTCCCCGATAATTAACTTATTCAAATAAATTTCATCATCATAATAGTTGTTTATATTTGATAATAAAGAATCCAAAGAGGATATCTTAATATTTTCTTTTTCCTTTAATTCTTCAATATTTTCCCCACAGAGGCACAACTCAACTTGTTTACTGTTATATTTTCCAACATTTGTACTTGGCATTTTATCTTTATAATTCTCCCATAACTCACGTGCTTCTTCTGATTTTCCGTTGTAATGCATACAAATGACAACATGGGAGAAAGTTTGAAAATATGCTTCAAATTGTAGTCTGTTTAAAATATTATGTATATTCCTTTTCCATAAGTCTGTGTCGAAATTTATTATTTCTGTATTATCTCTATTCTTTCGCATAAGACTTTCATACAATACCGCATTTATTAGCAAAACATTGATTGAATTATCCTCTTTATCCAAAGATAAATTATTTCCTGCTTCATATAGCTTTTCTATGAAATATCTCTGGTTCTCTCTCATTTCAAATTTCTTTTCATTTTCCTGAAGAAGAAAATAGTTATAAATCTGTATTAATGCGTAGCCGTTATTGTCTTTTATTTTTTTAACGGCGGAATAATCCCCTACGATACTGCCTAAATCAAGCATAGAGGTCAAGTTAATATATACAGACCATAAAAATACCGCTGAGAAAAACAAAAAATAATACGAGCAAAAATCGTTGCCTATATACTTTGTCGTACACAACACTAATATCAATGAAATCAATCCAATAAATGCCGAACATAGCGGTGCAGACACTAAAGACACCCTCATTTTACCCTGAAATGATTCATATTCTGTTTGGTTGCTAATTGTTGGTATCTCCGGTATGACAATTCCTCCAAATCCAATCTCCATACTTACAGCTATATGAAACTTTAAACCTTCTTTTTCTCTTATTAAACATATTGGAAATATAGCAATCATACGAATATCTATTCTCTGTAATTTAAAAGCAATCGCATGCGCCAGCTCATGGACGCATACCGTAACCAGCAATGCCATGAAAAATATAATTATTCCTTTAAATATTCCTGCCGAAAGATACTCCGGATGCTTCTGTTCAATAGTAACTAGAACCATACCCAGTAATATTCCTATCACTGAAATAAAAACTACTATCAAACTGAATACAAAATAAAATTTAACTTTCTTCATACCAAACCTTTTTGCCTCTTAACATGCCTTATTTCCTAATCAATCAAATCAATCTTATCCAGCACATATCTTAATACACTCTGCTCATCTGTAATAATTTTGGCCTGACATGCCATTCCGTTTATGACTGTAACAGCTTTTCCTTCTTTGTTATAAAGCTCGGTCTTATCACAACGCACCCTGACCAGATAATACGCGCTTCCTGTACTGTTATCCGCCTTTATATCTTTTGATACTGTATCGATAACCCCTTCAAGCATGCCATATTCACTGGACGGATAAGCTGCGATTTCCAGCTTCACTTTCTGCCCCTCGGCAATCATTCCCATATCCTGATTGGAAACATAAACTTCTGCATAATACGAATTTGTTCCTTTTGGAATAATCTCACATATACCTGTCCCGCTTTGAATGTACTGTCCCGCCTCTGTCTGTGTCAGAATGCTGACATAACCGCTGCTTTGTGCCTGAATTTCACATTTTTTTATACTGCTCTCTATGCTTTTAATGTTTTCTTCATACTCTTTTTTCTTTGCTTCGTAACCTGACAGTTCCGTGCTTACCGCATTTTTTTCTGTCAGCACTGTCGTTTCTTTTGTATATCCTTCTGTTCCGTTTTTTGTGACAGCAAGCTGGGTTTCTGCCGTATCAAGATTTCCTTTCAATGTTAAAAGTGTTCCTTCTACTGTCGCTATCTGCTGCTGTAATGCCGTTATCTGTTCCATTTCAAGACTGTTTAAAGCCTTTTTGCCGTCCTCTGTGATATTCCCGTCACTATCCGCATATTTTTCATTTATTGTTTTGCAGGACATCAGATAACTGTCAATCAACGAATAATAATATGTATCTTCTTCACTGAATGTATTGTTTTTCTCCTTAATACAACGGACTGCCTGACTATATTCCTCTTTCTGATTCTGATAATATGCAATAGATTCTTCTGTGCTTTTTATATTCTGTTCATACTGCATAATCTGATTGTCTTTCGTCCGCTCGCCTGCATCTTTATTTGCCGTTATAATCCCTGCTCTTGCGGCATATTCCTGATAAAACCGGTTTTCTTTAAATGCTTCCAGCTCCTGTATTTTATCATCCAGATAATCCTGATATCCTTCAAGCATTGAAAGCCGTTCTTCGGTTTCAGAAAGCATTTCGGTATATATTTCCAACTGCTCATCTTCTTTTTCGTGGTCAATCGTCAGAAGCGTATCTCCCTCATTTACATATATGCCTTCCTGCATATAAACCGCTACAACTCTGCCACCTGTTTCCACACTGATTACATTTGCAGAATCCTGCATTTTAAATATGCCGTTACTTTTTACCACAATATCCAGTTTCCAGAAATACGCCCATATCAGCGCCACCGCAAGCATTCCAAGAATTGTATAAATAAATATCACAAAAATTTTGTGCGGTTTTGCTGCGTATGCTTCTGTACTGTCTGATATTTCTCTCATGTCCATAATGATTGGTTTCATCTGCTATTCCTCACTATCCAATGACTGCTGCTTTGCTAACACGGAATACTTTCCCCCTGATTTTTTCAGTTCTTCATGCGTCCCGCGCTCTATGATTCTGCCCTTATCCATTACAAAAATCTGGTCACAGTTTTTAATTGTACTCAGTCTGTGCGCAATAAATATGGTAGTCATGTTTTCCGAATACTCTCCAATGGTTTTATCCAGCGCCCTCTCGGTAATTGCATCCAGATTGCTTGTAGCCTCGTCCAATATCAGAATATCAGGCTTCTTCAACATCGCTCTTGCAATCGCCAGCCGCTGCCGCTGTCCGCCTGACAGATTCGCTCCGTTCTCCTCCAGTCTTGTTTCATAACGCAGCGGCAGTTCATTAATGAAATCGTGTGCCTGTGCACTTTTAGAGGCTTCAATGATGTCGTCCATTGAAGCATAGTCTAATCCCAGTGAAAGATTTTCCAGTATACTTCCACTAAATAAAAATGTTTCCTGTGAAATATATGCAATTTTTTCACGCATTTTTTCTATCTGTATATCTTCTATATTGTTATTGTTTATCAATATATTACCGCTCTCTGCCGTATATAAATGCAGCAGCAGCTTGGACAATGTTGTTTTGCCGGAGCCGCTCTCCCCTACAAATGCCACTTTCTGTCCCTTTTTTATTGTAAGATTAATGTCTTCAAGTACCGGTTGTCTTGTGCCGTATCTGAAGCTGACATCTTTAAATACAATATCTCCCGCCAGCGATTCCGGCTGAAGTTTTTTAGCTTCATTTTCCCCTTTTTCGGCTTCCAAATCAAGTATTTCACCAAGTCTGTCTGCCGCTACTACCGCGGTCTGCATCTGAGGCTGAAGATTAATTAAATTTTTTACAGGGTCTAAAAAATATACCAACAGTGAATTAAATGTAATTAACTGCCCCATTGTAATCTGTCCATGAATCACGCAGATACTTCCTACCCACAAAATTACAACACCGCCAACAAGTTCAACAAATACTTTGAGAGAGGACTGCAAATTGTTTACCCAGCTTAAATTAAATATGCTTTTTAACAATTTAACAAACTTTATTTCCGTTTCCCGATTGACTTTCCGTTCTGCATTGTAAGCCTTTACCGTCTGAATTCCGTTCAATGATTCAACCAGATATGACGTAAGCTGCGCATTATCTTCCATCTGCTGTCTGTTTAAACGTTCGTACCATTTATTAAATGCAAATACTATAATCAGATACAAAACTACCATGATAACTGTTATGCCAAACATCTGCGCATTCTGCATATACAGTATGACTGCTCCTGCTACAGCCATTAATGTATCTATCATAATTGTAAGTGCTGCTCCCGAAATCGCATCTCTGACCTTTGATGCATCATTAAATCTTGAAACAATTTCCCCGACTTTCCGTGTTCCGAAAAAATTCATCGGTAATTCCAGCACATGCCTGTAATATCCTAATAACAGTGCAATATCTAATTTCTGGCTTAAATATAATAAAAGATGTGTTCGGAAGGCATTTAAGATTACTTTAAAAACATTTAATGCAATTACACCGACTGACAGCGTTGTAAGCGTTTTGGTAAGGCTGTTCGGCAAAACATCATCAACAAGTGCTTTAAAATAAAACGCTGCCAGAATACCAAACAGTGTATATATCAGTGATGCCGTAAATATATGCAGCAAAAGCTGTTTTTGAGGCAGCAGTAAATGTATAAACCGTTCAAAAAGGCCTTTGGTTTCATCACCTGTTTTAAAATTCTCTGATTTTACAAGAAGAACAAGCACTCCGCTCCAATGATACTTTGGCGGCTTTCCTTCCTCATGAACTTCCCCGAAGAACTCCTCCGGTGTAAGCTTTACAATTCCCACACCCGGGTCTGCTATAATCACCTGTTTTTTTGTAATTTTATGAATGACTACATAGTGTAACAGATTACCGTCTACAATAACATGTGCGATACACGGTAACGGAAACTCCGAAAAGAAAGCCTCTTTATCTCCCTTTACACCTTTTGCCGAAAATCCCAATGTTTCCGCAGCTTTTATGACACCATATACATTTGTTCCCTGTTTGTCCGTTCCTGCGGCTTCCCGAATTCTGGTGATTCCTATTTTATAACCATTTTGCTTACAAACCGTTGCAAGACAGGCTGCACCGCAGTCTGTGATGTCGTGTTGTTTTATACAGTAGTATTTCATATTTTCTTTACCTTTAAATGAATTCTTTTCTCTCTATTTTTTCTTTCAAAATATGCCATCATTTTTCATTTAGAACCAAGAAACCTTAAAATTCTCTTTTCTTTACACTGCAAATCAATGATATAATCTGTATCACAATTCCAAATGCTATTATTATACGAAATGCTGTTACAGATAACACTTCAAATGAATTACCTACTAAAGCGATACATAATATTAATGTACCTATTATACTAATCGTCCGTGCTAAACTAATTTTATTTTTCATAACAATCCTTTCTAAATAATCCATCACAAACAGCAACGAGGAAACTGCATATACAGCTGCAACTGACGCAACTGCGGCTTCCCGAATTCTGGTGATTCCTATTTTATAACCATTTTGCTTACAAAACGTTGCAAGACAGACTGCACCGCAGTCTGTGATGTCGTGTTGTTTTATACAATAATATTTCATAACTGTCATTTCCTTATGTTCTTTTTTTATTTCTAAGATTATTTATTAATATAACAATTATCATTGAAAATAAAGCTGCATCAAACGCTATATTTGAGATATTATTATATTGAATATTCATCATAGTGAAAATTTTTACTACAATTATTGAAATTATATATAACAAAACAAAAAGCAATGTATATTTTCCTATTATTTTAATTACATTTTTCATCAATTATAATTCCTTCCTAATACATTATTTAAAAAGAGAAATCGGTACTAGCCGATTTCTCTCTATCTAAAACAACCTAAAAAAGCGAACCTACATATTCACAAACTTTTTTTACACCGTATGTAACTCCACCAACAACAAGTGCGCTACCACACACAATTCCACCGGCGGCAAGAACACCAACAACAAACGGCAATCCTCCGTCTATACTATATAACTCGCTTTGAGAAAGACTTTCAAAACTACTATTCATTATTGTTACCTCCTAATTAGCAGCAGCACCTGCTGCAAGTCCGATAGCAGCACCTGCTGCTAAACAATGTCCCACCGTTACTTTAATCCCCCAAATTACGAATAAAGTTGGTCCAAAAAAACCTCCATCTGTCATTACCATTTCATTCTGTGACATCTCACAGAATCCATTACTTAAAGTCATTTCCATTGTTTCAAATCTCCTTTTCATAATTATTTTGTTTACACTATTCTGAAAAAGTGATATTCTTATCCCTAGGTACTTTTTCTAAAGTGCTTGTGCTTTTGAACTCTGATGATTTGCGCAAATTCATCAGGGTTCTTTTTATATAAAACAGTCTGCCTTTGGCAAATCTGATTTATAACTTATCCTATAAAATGTTCGGGCTGATTCCTACAAATACATCTATCTGTGTATTGTCCGGATTCAGCATATCCATTTCTTTTGTGACATTATATCCCACCGTTATGGGCTGTAATCTGTGTTCCGTTATATACTGATTGAGTTCATTACACGCTTCCTGTAATCCCATTGGATGCCCTTTATAGGATGCTGTCACTGCATTTACTATTTTAATCCGTTTTTTAAAAACAAATCTGTCTGTAGAGGCAATACTTCTGTCTATCGGCATTAGTATCTCCATATCGAACGTATCCCCTTCAACTCCATATGTTGCTGTAATCGGAGTTCCGGATTTCTTTGCGCCTGAACTATGAATATAGCACTCCATTTCTTTTCCAGTTCCCTCAAGCTCCGACTGTTTTATTTTTCCTCTAAAACTAAGAATATTTGTTACATTCAATTCCTGATTTTCTTTAATTTCCAACATACTGCTCTCCGTTCATTTTCATTTCTTATGCCTCTACTATACCCATTTCCTTTCTCTGTTTCCATTTGATTTCGTTGGTGATTTTTCGTTGGTTTTTGTTGCTTTTCGTTGGTTTATATACTATAATTATATTAAATATTGAGTTATAAACGAGGGGGACAATTACAGATGACAGAGCATACACTTCGTGTTCTTTTAGTGGAAGATGATGCCACTTCATGCATGGAAATAAACGATTATATCAGCCGGTTAGACGATGTTACACTGGTCGCATCTACAAATAATGCTTCAACTGCTATTGAGTATATGAAGGAATTTCTTCCCGATGCCGTTATACTGGACCTTGAACTGCATCAGGGCGGCGGTGACGGACTCTTTTTCTTAGCACAGCTTCAGCAGCTTGAACTTTCCAAGCACCCATATATCCTTGTAACCACCAATAATTCAAGTAATATTACCTATGAATCTGCAAGACAGTTAGGTGCTGATTTTATTCTTGCAAAGTATCAGGAAAATTATTCTGCACAGTATGTTGTGGAATTTCTGCGCATTATGAAAAAAGTGATTTTTTCTGAGAAAGGCAAAACAGCTTCTAAAATAACAGCCACTGAACCGTCTGAATCAAAAGACAAAAGGCTGATTCAAAAAATCCAGCATGAGTTGAATTTAATTGGTATCAGCCCGAAAGTTATTGGTTACCGCTATCTTACCGATGCAATCCTTGCCACCATTAACGAACCGAAAACCCGCATTTTTAGAGTGCTGGGTGAAAAATATAAAAAAACAGATTCCAGTATCGAACGTGCCATGCAGAATGCTATCAACCGTGCATGGCGGACTTCCGATATTGATGATTTGCTGACTTACTACACCGCGAGAATTCATTCACAAAAAGGTGTCCCGACTATTATGGAATTCATATTTTATTATGCGAATAAGATACCAAACCAAATATAGCCGTATTATATTCTAAATATATGTGTTATCCAGTCTAAAAATTGATCCATTTTATATCTCCTTTCATCTGACTGGAAACAAGCATATACCCTGCACCAAAATTAAACTATTGGTTTCTGTATTGCTTTTTTTGTTATAAAATGTTGGTTTTTGTACTGGAGAAATTATGATTGAGGGTTGTATACAAATATTTTTTATTTTATTAAGCTGTTTTTATTTATATCACAAACTTTTAAATATTAAGAAACGTCCATTTAATATAGAAGTTTACTGCTATATCTATTTTGCAGGTTGTTCCTGTTTACTTTGGTTAATTAGTAAAAATATATATTATATATTTTACTATCCAGCTTTGATTATTTTGTTTTTTGTCTTTATTCGGCTATATACTCAGACACACTATAAAACTGCGTTGATTACAACCGTCATTGCTTTAGGTATTAGTCTATGTGCCTTTACACTTTCGGCTGTTATTATGACCTTGTTTTTATTATGCACCGAACTTACGCCGGAAAATCACTTCTGGATTTTAATAAAGCTTGTTATTGGCATCATGCAATATTTACTTGTACACCTGCCTTTTCAGTTAAAACGTCTTAAAAAAGGTATGCCATTTTTATATGAATTGAATTTTAATAATATCGGTTGTTTACTTAGTATGTGTATTATTATTTGCGTTATAATCATCAGCACTCCTTATACAATCCATACATATATTACCATATCCTGTCTTTTACTCATCTTCCCCTGCGCGCTCCTCCTGATTTCATGGTGGCGTGCTATTATAACAAGGAATTACCGCAGAAAGCTCCAGCAATTTGAAATGCAGAAACTAAAAAATGAACTTGTCCAAAAAGAACAGGAAATCACCCGGCTCTTGGAAAATAATAAAGCGCTGGCACAGATCATCCACCGGGATAACAAACTCATTCCTGCCATGGAACTTGCCGTAAATACATTTCTGCAAAACCAGAATACATTATCCCCACAGCAGCTTAAAGAGCAGGGACTTGCCCTTTCTGCTCATTTACAGACAATGTCACAGGAACGAAAATTCAACTTGACCGAATACCAGACAAACGGACAGCCGCTTGCCTCTACCGGTATCTGCGCTGTTGATGCCGTTCTTCAATTAATGTATCAGCGCGCCTTACAGGAACAGATTGATTATAACCTCCGCATTACCGAAAACATCAAAACCACTGCCATGCAGTCCCTTTCAGAAGAAGATTTTTCCCATTTGCTGGCGGATTTGATTGAAAATGCATTTATTGCAATGTCCGATGTACCGGATAAAAAAATTCTTATCAACCTTGGGCGAATGGGAAATCACCTGTCTGTTGAAATTTCCGACAACGGACAGCCGTTTTTACCGGAAATTTTTCAGGATTTCGGATTGAAAGCCCACACGACACACGCCGGAAACGGCGGAAGCGGCATCGGGCTTATGGACATCTGGAAACTCAAGAAAAAATACCGCGCCTCACTGGTTATTACGGAATATGCGCCCGGTACGTATTCCTATACAAAGCAGATTTCACTGATATTTGACGCCAAAAAGCACTATATTATCCAGACTTACCGCAAGCGGGAGCTTGGACAAATCCGCTTCCGTGATGACTTATACATATTTCCGTACTAATCCCCATTCCGCAGGCATTTTAATCCCGGAAAAATCGCGAACTGAATTTATTCAGTTCTGCGATAAAAAGGGATTTTTCACACTAACACCTTTTATCCGGGCAGTTTTCCTACCCCAAAACACTCTGCCCGGATTTATGCCCTGTCATTTACTTTGCTTATTACCCTGCTTATTATCTCACTTATGACCTTACTTTATTCCCCTGCTGTTACCTTGCCGCCTTTACTAACAGCAGCTTATCCCCGCGTTTAACGCGCTCGCTGGCGCGGTCTGCAAGAACGTGGTTGCCGTTTTTAATCGAATCGACCGTAGTGTGGTATTTCTTTGCAATATCCCAGAGCGTTTCCTCACCGGTTGCGATATATCCGATAATACTTGGGAATTTTAAGAACTCATTTTCCTCATACTCCTCTACTTCACATTCCATGACCGACTCGGTTTCACACGGCGCAAAGCAGATTGCATCAAGCCCCACGCTTCCTTTAATCTCCATTTCATTACTGCCCGTCATGGCAGCGCTTAACTGCTCTACTCCTGCATTTACGACATACTCCATATTAGTAATCTCCTCGTCAGACTTTACCTGTATTTTATTGGAAAACGGAACGGCGGCACGGATACTGCCCATTGGTGCCGCATCATTGGCAGTTACATAAAACACATTTGCAATAATCGCACCGTCAACCAGCAGACCGTCTTCTTCAACGGTAATGTCGTCAATCTGCGCCACCCCGGTACAGTTGCAAATCTGCAAAATGTTGGTGTACTCCCCGGTATTCATGCGGTCCGAAGCACGGCAGCGCGAATTGTTACGCACCAACAGCTTATGAAAGACCGATGTCTGCGTGGTGTTGATGACATTTTTAACCGGCGAATAGACATCTGTAAGAATAGTTTTTTCCTTTTCTTCATATACCTTGACGTCCAGCGCCAGCACCAGTTCCACCTGCACCTCTTTATTTTCGCCGTCATAATCCGGTTTTACCTCAACGTTGGAATTGACCGGGTAATATTTGACATAACTGATCATATCCGGCGTACAGCCTGCGACATCTAATTTTCCGCTGAAATTCTGTGTTGTTTCATACCACTGTGCCATACTGTTTTCTTCTGTGGACGAATACATTACAAATACATTCATTTCCCCTGCAATTTCCATGCCGTCATCGGTCAGTCTTGTCGTGAAGCTGCGTACATCGACATCTTCCCACAGCAGTTCCGCTACCTCCGGCTTTCCCGCGGGAATCAGAAAGCTTTCACGGATACGCAGGTTATCCCGCATTGTCACGGCAAGCTGCGAATACTCCACATCGGTCGTTTTAAGCTGTAATTTGTCCTCGTCCTGCATTTCCAAAAGTCCACAGCCAATCGGCGTATCGTGAATTTCTTCACATACAACGGTCAGTGAAATGATTGCCTTTACACTTAATTTTCTGGAGTGAATCATTTTCACCGTAATATCTTCTAATTTTGCCTGACAGGAAACATATGTATTCTCGCAGTCCCCGGATAAGTTCACAACTTCCCCGATATTCATTGTCCCCGTCATTTTAACCGGAAGCACGGATTTTTCACCGCTTTGACTGCCCGCATACAGCACCGCAAAATCCATTCCGCCTGTGACTTCTGCCCGGTCGCCCACCGCTTTGACCGTATCAATATGGACACTGCCACGTTCTTTTACAATGGTTTCAATGTCTGCCTTGCTGTCCGGGACGTTAAAATCATCATCCAGTGTAATCTGCATGGTGTTACTGCATACAATTTTATTTTCATGAATTTCTTCTCTGTCGATTCTCAAATCAAATCTCCCTTCCCAACTATTTTCTATATTTTTATTTTATGTATGCCCGTTCCCTTTTATGCACTTTTTAATTACCGTTAAACAGCTTTTATACAATCCTGCTGCCGCATCAGGCTGATGGCTGTTTTTTCATTACATACAAAACACCACCGACTCCTCCCGCTTTTCAATTTTTAACACAATATACGGCGTGGTTGGCAGTTCCGTTATATCCTCTCCTGCCTCCGGCCCTAATAAATCGACATCGGCATAAACCGCATTTGTTCCCAGATACAGATCATTGACACGGATACTGTAGCCGCTGGTCGGCTGTGTGCCGTAGCCTGCCACGATATACGTTGCATCCTTTGTGGCATAGGTCATGCGCAATGTGTTCGCTTTTTTGGCTTCTATCAGTTTTTTTAATTCCACAGGGATTTCCTCCTCTTTCACTACGGTATATTCCAGCCCCATGACCTTACTGCTGTCCTTTTTTATCATACTGCACCCGCTAAGTGACACCGCCCCAAACACGCCTGTCACAATCAGCACCGATACAAGCAGACACAACCCGCAAGCATAAAACGCATGCCATCTTGCCGGAACATTCCCGGATATTTTACTTTTCTGCTTCATACAACTCCCCATTTCTGAGCGACTTTGTCGCGAAGCAGCGATGAGAAATTCGCGCAGGCGATTTCTCATCTGCTATCAAGGTTGTTTGTTTCCGCTCAGAAACAAACAACCGTATGAAAAATCAGCACATCAGTGTGATTTTTCATACAAAAACTCCGCAATAAGACTTGTTACATCTTATTGCGGAGTTTCCTGCTTTATTCTTTTTATCTGTTAATGTCTATTCAATCACATACCCTTTGCTGCGGATAACGTCAATTACTGCATCAACGTATTTTTCACAGGTTTCGACATTACCTGCTTCTACCATGACACGCACCAGCGGCTCTGTTCCGCTTTCACGGACTAAGATTCTGCCGTCTGTGCCCAGTTCCTTGGCTGCGCGCTCTACCATTGCGCGTACATCGGCATCATTTTGTGCCTGTGTCTTATCGGTTACACGCACATTTTTTAATACCTGCGGATAAATTGCAAGCGGCTCGGCAAGCTGGCTTAACGGCTTTTTCTTTGCCAGCATGACTTCCATCATCTTCAATGCCGTGATAATACCGTCACCGGTTGTCGCATATTTGCTGAAAATGATATGACCGGACTGCTCACCACCCAGACGGTAGCCATTCTTTGACATACATTCATATACATACTTATCACCGACCTTGGTCTTTTCATAGTCGATGCCGACTGCATCAAAAGCCTTGTACAGCCCGAAATTGGACATGACTGTTGTAACGACTTTATTATCGACAAGCTTTCCTCTTTCTTTCATATAACAGCCATAGATATATAAAATATGGTCGCCTGTAATCACATTTCCCTTTTCATCCACACACAGACAACGGTCTGCATCTCCATCAAATGCAAATCCGGCATCTAAGTGTTCCCTAAGTACCAGCTCCTGCAGGCTTTCAATATGCGTAGAACCGCAGTTGTTATTGATATTGGTTCCGTCCGGTTCTGCATGAATCACGTATGTCTTTGCGCCCAGCGCATCAAAAATGCCCTTGGCAAGTGTCCATGCACTTCCGTTTGCGGCATCCAGACCGATACGCGTTCCCTTAAAAGAGTAAATTGCAAGGCTCATCAGATACCCCATGTAGCGGTTTCTGCCTGCCGTATAATCCACGGTACAGCCGATTTTTTCCTTTGTCGCAAAAGGAAGCTCCGCCATATCGCCATCTAAATACTTTTCAATCTCATCAATGACATCTTCGCGCATTTTTTCGCCCTTGTCATTAATCAGCTTAATGCCGTTGTCGTAAAATGGGTTGTGGCTTGCGGAAATCATAATACCGCAGTCAAAATCTTCTGTCCGCACCACATATGATACGCTCGGTGTCGTTGTTACATGTAAAAGATACGCATCTGCACCGGATGCCGTAAGTCCCGCAACCAGTGAATATTCAAACATATAGCTGCTTCTTCTGGTATCTTTTCCGATAACAACCTTTGCTTTTCCATCCTCGTGGTTCTTTCCATAATACCAGCCTAAAAATCTGCCGACTTTATAGGCATGTTCTACTGTAAGATTGACATTGGCTTCCCCGCGGAAACCGTCTGTGCCAAAATATTTACCCATTTTAACTGCACTCCATTCTTTATTTTTAAGGATTTTTTAACTATGCCTGGTATCCGTTTGGATTGTTTTTCTGCCAGTTCCATGAATCGGCACACATCTTCTTTAAATCACGCTCTGCCTTCCAGCCCATTTCCTTATATGCCTTGCTTGCATCGCAGTAGCAGGTTGCAATATCACCTGCACGGCGCGGCTTGATTTCGTAAGGAATATGCACGCCGGAAGCGGCTTCAAAGTTCTTGACAATATCCAGTACGGAATAACCGTGTCCCGTACCGAGGTTGTAAATCTTTAAGCCCGGATTTTCCTGTAATTTTTCAATTGCTTTAACATGTCCGAGGGCAAGGTCTACAACGTGGATATAATCTCTTACGCCTGTTCCGTCCGGTGTATCGTAATCGTTGCCAAAAACACCGAGGCACTTTAACTTGCCGACAGCAACCTGTGTAATATACGGCATCAGATTATTGGGAATACCGTTCGGATTTTCACCGATTGTTCCGCTCTCATGCGCACCAATCGGGTTGAAATAACGCAGTAAAATGACATTCCATTCCGGGTCTGCCTTCTGGATATCCGTTAAAATCTGCTCTAACATGCCCTTTGTCTGACCGTATGGATTGGTAATCTGTCCCTTCGGGCATTCTTCTGTAATCGGTACAAATGCCGGATCGCCGTATACAGTTGCTGAAGATGAGAAAATGATATTTTTTACGCCGTGATTTCTCATGACATCAAACAGCACCAGTGAACCTGAAATGTTATTCATATAATATTCAAGAGGCTTGGCTACTGACTCACCAACTGCCTTTAAACCGGCAAAATGAATGCAGGATTCAATTTTTTCCTGTGCAAAAATCTTTTCCAATGCTTCTTTATCATTAATGTCTGCTTCGTAAAATGTTACCGGCTTTCCCGTAATCTTTTCTACTCTCTTTAACGCTTCCCTGCTGGAATTGACAAGGTTATCCACAACAACAACCTCATATCCTGCGTTCTGTAATTCTACAACTGTATGGCTTCCGATGTAACCTGCTCCACCTGTTACTAAAATTGACATAAATCCTCCATTCTGCCCGTTTCGACATTCTGATGTAAATTTTTCACCTTCCGGTTTTATTCATAAGGCACTACGTCCTTGTAAATCTCTTTTAAGTCTTCTCCAAAGTAATCTGACTTTTTAAGACTTCCGGACAAAGCTTTTTTAAGAACTTCGGCGTAAACTTTCGTAAAACGTTTCGCCGTATCTCCGTACATATGTCCCTCTCTGTCCCAGAAATCTCCTTCTTCCCTGTCAAAAGCCTCAAAAGTAAGGTAATTAAAATTATAATACTCCACATTTAATTTCTGTGCAAGGTTTCTGATATAAGAATCCGCCTGTGCAAATTTTTCTGCATACTGCGCAACGGTTCTGGGGTCCTGCGTGACCGTCGTAAAAACAATCTGAATATCATTTTTTCTGCACAGCTCTACCATTTTTTCAATATACTGACATTCGCTCTGTGCAACAAGGCTTTCGTCCCAGCCAAGTACCGTTGTCTTTGCTTTAGACGCATTTTTTGACTTATTAATAAAGCCCTTTCCTTCATAGACATCATTTTTATCCATGCTGACAACATCGGACGAATATTCCTTATAGTCATCAGACAGCTTCTTTGCCACCGTCTTATCAATCATGTAATAACACTGCCAGTAATTCGTCCATTTTAAAAATGCCCCGCGGTATTCCTCTTTTGCGATTCTGCTAAAGAAATAGGAAACCTTTAACAGACTGTCGGGATAGCCGTTATACACCTGATGAAACAAAATACTCTCATCGTGGCGGTTAATCAGATACTGGTAATCAATATCCAGCACGACGACCTTAGGACTGCTTATTTTTATGGCATACTGTAACGTGTAATAGGCATCAATCATATACTCACCGCCGATGCACATATTCATGGCACCGGCATCAAGCCCGCTCTCCAGTTCATCGGTTGCAATCCCATAACTGCCGTGCGATGTTCCTAACACCAGACAGTCCGGATTCGTTGTTTCAAGTTCATGAAACATAACCCGTGTCAGTCCCGGCTGTACGAGCATAAAATTCAGCAGATTATTTAAAACCACTACCAAAGCCACAAAGACTGCCGTCAACGTAAAACTTTTCTTTTTTTTCATGATTTTTCCGTTCCTTTTAAATCATTTCTAAAACTGTGCATACATAAATTCCGTTGAACTGCTTACATAGCCAAACGGTGCTGTTGCAAATATCAATATCAGATAAACTGCCCAGCGCACAACAAGCGGACGTTCCGCCACGAAATCGCGCAGCGACATCCCTTTTTCCTTCATCACACTGCTTATAAACAAAATGATTGTCGCCACAATCAGAATCGTCCAGTCTCTTTTTACCAGTCCCAGCTTATAAAGACTTCCGTCTGTTAAAATGCTGATTTTAAAATTGATAAATACGGCGCGCATTGCATAAAAGGCAGTTGTCGCCGTTGCACACGCATCAAAGAGCCAACCGATATTGACTAAAATAAACGTTCTGAATATCTGAAATGTCTTCCAGCCCCGGCTTTCCGTATTCACATGACAGACTGCTGCCCATTTTGCGTAATATGGCTTTAACAGGTTACTTGCCGCAATAATCAGTCCGTTGTACAATCCGTAAATAATATACTTCCATGCCGCACCGTGCCATACGCCGACTACAAAGAAAATCAGCAGATTGGCGGCACAAATCGGCAGAATCTTACCGGTCTTTTTACCAAAAATTTTCTTGGCTTTCTTACCGAATGCCAGCATTTTTTTAGAAATGGAAAATGGATAAAAAATGTAATCCTTCATCCACGTTCCCAGTGTAATATGCCATCTGCGCCAGAATTCCCCGATTGATTTTGAAAAATACGGCTGGCGGAAGTTCTCGTCCAGACGGATTCCAAACAGTTCGGAAACACCAATAACCACATCAATACCGCCGGAAAAATCGCAGTATTCATAAATGGAGAATGTGAGCAGTGCCACAATCACATACATCCCCGAATATGTATTCAAGTCGGCAAATACGGCTTTTGAAAAGACGTATGCGCGGTCTGCTAAAATCAGCTTTTTTGCCAGTCCCCATGCAATCCGCTGTGCGCCGTACTCAATATTTTTCAGATTAAAATCGTGCGGCTCAAACAGCTGCGGTGCAAGGCGGTCATAACGTCCAATCGGTCCCTGTAAAAGCTGCGGCAGATATGCCGTAAACAGCGCCAGCCGGAAAATATTGGTTTCCGGTTCATATTTTTTCTGATAAACATCTATCACGTAACTCATTGTCTGGAATGTATAAAAAGAAATTCCAAGCGGCATCACAATTGAAAGCTTTCCAAGCGGAAATGCCTGATGAAATACCGAAAACAATGAAGTCAGATTCAGTATTGTAAAATTGACATACTTTAAAAAGACAAGAATTCCGAAATTGGAAACCAGCCCGAATATCAGCCATCTGCGCCGCATAAGCTTTTCTTTCTGTGCAGCCATCAGCCTTGTAATACAGTAGCTTGTAATAATCGTAAACAAAATATAGCCCATATAACGGATTCCGTAAGTGGCATAAAAGCCGAAGCTGACAAAAAGCAGCAGCTCCCACTGGTATTTTTTCGGAATCAGATAATACAGGCACGCCGTCAGCGCCATCGCCATAAAAAATCCTGCTGAAATAAACGACATTTTTTCTTCTCCGTTTTTATTAAATTCCTTTTGCTAAAAAACATTCCCCGCTTTGCTGATTTTAGCACATTTACAGACATTGTACAACGGATTAATGGGAAAAAGCCGCTTGACTATTTAAATTTTCACGTTTAATATGGTAGAGTATCACATACAGCAAAAATGCGGCATAAAATGCCTGCGGAATGGAGATTACATGAAAAAATTATTCGAGCAGATTGTAAAGTTCGGAATTGTCGGTGCAATCGCTTTTGTCATTGACTATGCCGTGCTTTTTGTGCTGGTTCAGTTCTTACATATGGATTCAATCATTGCGGCAACGATTTCCTTTACGGTATCCGTTATTTTTAACTATCTTGCCAGCATGAAATATGTATTTGTAGGCAGAGCCGACCAGTCCAAACAGACCCAGTTTATTATTTTTATCGTATTAAGCGTTATCGGTCTTGGTATCAACGATGGTATCATGTGGATTTTAAACGGTATCTTATCTCCGTTTATCCCGACCTACTATTACCTGGTTTCAAAAATCGTGGCAACGGCGATTGTTATGGTATGGAACTTTGTTTCAAGAAAGATTTTCCTTGAAGAAAAGAATCAGGGAAATGAAAATGCGGCATAAAGGCACAAAAGCAAATCCGGGACGGGATAAAATTCTCTGTCTTTGTATTGCCGCCCGCATGGATATTAACGAAATCCGCCGCGCATTGGAAATTTCCAATTGTGCAATCCTTTATGCCAGAAACACGCCCCAATATCCGCTCACCCACACTCTCACAGCCATGAACATGACACCACCCAAGTTAAGTAACACGTTGAGGTGGGGGCATGTTCATGGCTACTGTCAAGTAACACGTTGAGGTAGGGGCATGTTCAAGGCTGCCGTTAAGTAACACGGTGAAATGGTGTTATGTCCAAGGAAGCTTTTATTCTGCCATCATCTTCTCTGTAGACCATATCTCTACTTCATAATGATTTGCCTTATTGTAACGCTTTCTTAAATTCTTTAACTGCTTTAAGTATTCCATCGTTACTTTACCTGATAACTTGGATTCACCTTCGGTTCTCTGCTGGAACTTGTACGGAATCTCTACAACCTTCTTGTATGTACCCATTGCAAGAACTTCCACCATAATCTTCCATCCAATCGGCTGTAAGTCGGCATTTTCAATAACCTCGCGGCGGAACATGAACAGACCGCTTGTCGGGTCTGAAATCTTTCGCAGGCACGGTAACATAAACTGACCGATTTTACGGGCTGTACCAGATACAAACTTTCTGTACCAGTTGAGTCCGCCGTCATCGCCGCCCGGAATCAGACGGCTCGGAATACAGAAGTCTGCACCGCTTTCCATTGCCTTATACATATATTTTAAAACGATTGGCGGATGCTGTAAATCCGCATCCATGCATGCCATATATTCGCCCTTTGCAAGGGAAAATCCTTTTAATACGGCAGTTGCCAGTCCTGTTTCACCGGTTCTGTGTTCCATGCGTACAGCCGGAAAATCCTTTGCAACTTCCATAATAACCTGTGGTGTATCATCTTTACTGTCGTCTACAAAAACGATTTCATAAGGAATTCCTTTTAATGCATCATCAATCTGTGTTACAAGATTTCTGATATTCTTTCCTTCATTAAATGTTGGTACCACTACTGATAACATAATTTTCTCCTTCAAATCTATCCTGATGTGTTTTTATTTTTCGATGTTTCGACTTGTGTATTATAATACCTTTATTACAATCTGACAAGTTTTTCACATAAATTTCTTATTTTATTGTCCGCCCCAGTATCCGAGTTCGACACCTTTTTCATAAATTCCCTTTGCCTTGGCATAGTAGCCATACGCATTAAAATGTGTCCAGTCTGCCCTGAGCTGTTGTGAAATCTCACCTCTTGTAAAGCCGTCAAGATCTTCATCGGTTGCTTCCAGTCCGCAGTCACTTAATCCATTCTGAATCATATAGAGCCGCATGTTGATAAAATGATCCCCGTATGCTTTGGATAATGCCTGCTCCCACGGTGTTTCGCCCATGCCGATATAAATTTTATTCATATCCACGGACAGTTCCGGGTCATCGGTATCACCGACAATAATATAATATTTACAGCCTGTACCTTCCAAAATGGAATCATACTGCGCAATTAATTCATCATAGTCATTATACCAGCCTGCGTTACTGCCGATTTCCAGCACAAGAATGTCATCTTTACGCTCCACCGCCGCCAGTGTATAAACCGGTGTGCCTTCTTTAATATTCACATCTGTGCCGTATAAAATCTGGCTTTCACCGTCATAAGAATTGGTTACATAATATTTTTCGCCGTTAATCACACAGATATTGGTCTGGTCTGACTGAAAATTATAACCGCTGTAATCTTCCATATAAACATTATCCCCGTCATATAAAGACTGCAGCTTAAATTCAGCAATGCCTGTCCCGTCAATGACAATATCACGGTCAACCACCATGGTAAGACCGCCTGCACGGGTCGCAATTTCTTTTGACGTTTCTCCGTTGACACCAAGGTTGTATGTTTTCAGCCCCGTAAACTGCGAAAGCATATCCGGTGCCGTGGCATAGCTGATATTTGTTGTAATGCCGTCCAGCGTAATAAACCCCGGTGTAGTCGCGCAGCCGTACATCATACTGTCACCCCAGCAGGAAATACTTCTCTTTACACCATCATACGGTACAGTTTCCGCTGTGATGGTTCTTTTTCTGGTTTCATGTGGTTTCTGATTTTCCGTCTGCATTGACGAACCGCCTGCAATTTCATTATCATTTTCCACAATGTCCCATATATTTTTGGATATCTTTTGTAATCGTGCCGGTGTTGTCTGTACTGTACCGCCATGTACCAGAACCTCTGAAGCAATCAGCAGTACCACAAAAACCGTTACGGAAAAACAGACAACAATTTTCTTTCTTACTTTCACAAATATCCCTCTTTTCTATTTACATTAACCAACAGTCTGAATTATACCACATAAACAGCAGCCATATCTGTGCAAATGCAAAAAATATCAGAATTGCCGTGCGTATTTTCGGACGTACGCTCTTTAAAATCTCATAAACGCCCATATATACGACAAAGCTGCCCACTGTAAAGCGGCAGGTGCTCATGACATGGGAGGTCAGCGGCACAAGCAGGGAAATGATTCCGAACACCGCCATGGAATAATATTTCCGGTAGAGCATATATCCATACACTGCAAAAATACCGATACAAAACCATCCCATATAGGTATATCGCGGTTCAATCTGCCCGGTGCAGGCTTTCCATAAAACGCCCACAACCGGAAAATACGTATCTTCACGCCATGCAATCTGCACGTTTTTATAAGCCCACACATCGCCACAGAAAAAGCGCAGGAAGGTCATATAGCAGAATGCACCGAACGGACACAGCATAACCGCAAAAATGTGTTCCGGCAGTTTTAACATCTGCACGATGAAGCTTTTGATTTTTGCCAATGTGATAAGTTTTCCACCGTCCGCCGTCAAATCCAGATACATTTCCACAATCAATGCAAATACAAGCAGGCAGCCTACAATTCTTGTCGCACTGGCAAATGCTGCCGCAAGTCCCGCCCACAGATATTTCTTTTTTGCCGCTGCATAGAAAAACAGCGCAATAAACAGCACAAACATCGCTTCTGTATACACAGAACCAAAGTAAAAAGAATAGGGACCTGCAAACATCAGAAGCGGAATCAAAAGATAGTCTTCACTCCTGCCACCACGCACCAGACTCATATATTTAACTGCTGTAAATGCAGCGATAAAAATACATACCGTTGATACCGTCATACCGACCCAGTACGTGTCCATTACACCGAAGGTCAGCATTTTCACAAACCGGCAGACCATCACATACATCGGGAAAAATGCCCAGTTTGCCTGTGGGTCCGTATCCAGCGGAAATGTATATCCGTTATCAATCATAAACTGATACCGCTTGGCATCCCACTGGTTCATTAAAAATGCAATGGAACGGTCCGTTCCCATATACACGTTATAAATCACCATCAGCACCAGCATAAACAGGCGGGACATCAGCAGTATAAAAAACAGTTTTAAAATCAGCCGGAAATTTTCGTTTTCTCTATATATTTTAGCCAGTCTTTCCATATTTACCTCATTTCTAAGCGGTTTTGCCGCAAAGCTGTGATAAGAATTTCGCGCAGGCGGTTTCCCATCTGCCATCAGGGATATTTGTTTTTGCCCAAAATCAAAAATGGGACGCCTATCACGATTGGATGCCGCCCCATTTTATTATAAAATCTGCATAATTTTTAATATAATCTGGTACAGAAACGCCGGAACTGCAGCAATCACCGGTATTAAAAACATTGCAACGACTACTGCATTGAGCAGCTGAAGCCATACAAATACCGCACAATACTGAATCCATGCCGGAACATTGATTTTCTTAAAGTGGTCAATGACAAGGCATACAACCAGTATTAAAAGTGTAGCAAGCGTAATCAGCAGTCCTTCTTTTCTGCCCTGTGGTTCAAATTCCATGGTAATTGTATTTTCACCGGAGTGAATCTTTACCCCTGTAAAAAGTCCTGCGATTTCTTTTGCCTGCACCTGCTGCCCGTTGACGCTGACTTTCCAGTTTTTGCTGTAAACCACCGGTATCAACGCATAATTTTTCGTTGCCGAACCGTCAAGCTTAACAGTCAGTGAATCATTGGTATAAGATACATCGCATTTTGTATTTTCATACGCTCTGCACAACTTCTCCATCTTATCCATATCCAGCTGTGCAAAGCTGACTTCGCTGACTTTTAAATACCAAGGGTCATCGTATTCAATACGGATATCGATACTCTCATTGTCAAAACAGCCCAGATACAGCAGATTGTTGTTATAATCCGTAAAGTACGCTGTATTTTCCACATCACCCAGTGTCGGCACCGGCACTTCTTTGTCATTGACATAGACATGCATGGAGCTGATCAGCCATGATGCATTGGCATCACTGTTGCGGTTATTGATATCCACAATCTTTAAATACACTGCCGCATTGCCGCTTATCTGTGTATTATATTCCAGTACTGTATCACTCTTTTTTACAGAATACGACATACCCTTTACCAGCGGTTCCTTATCTCCCGAAAGTGCCGTATAGAACTTATTATGTAAGTCAACCCAGTCCACGCCCATGTCTTCTGATGCAAAAGATGACGCTACGGTCATTGCAAACGGAAGCCGGTAATTGGCAGAATATAATTTATATCCTTCCTGCGGTGCTTCTTTACTGTCTATGTCGTAATCTGCATAACTTTTTTCCAGTGTATACAGCGCCGGGTCCAAGTCATTCTGATTGACGGCCTCCGTTACATGAAACAGTGCATTCGTAAAGACGGTTCCGCCGGAATCTAACAGCCACAGAAAATATTTTGAATATCCCCAGTTTTTTGCAAAAGTCTGTGTGTCACTCTCTAATGCCGCCGTAAAGCTTGACAGTGCGCCACGGCGCAGTATCAGCGGATAATTGGCATTCAGGCTGATGTCCGGATTGACAATACGGTCTGTTGCCGATTCTTCAATATCAAGTGCTTCATAGGCTTCATTGGCATACTGCACATAATCACCGACCTGGTACGCTTCATAGGTATAAAACTTCGGCGGACCAATCAGTGCAAATGCCCCTAAGAAAACTTCCACCGCAATCACGGCAAGCACGGATTTGACGTTAAATTCGTCCTTTTCTTCTTTGAGCTTTCTTAAATAAACGATAAACATCGTGATAAAGACTGCCACAAAAAAGATTGTCGCAAGAATCTCGTTATTCTGCGGAATCAGCAGATAACCGGCTGCATATACCAGGCACATTACCGCCGCAATCACAATCTGACGTTTGATATACTTCTTCTCAAGCGGCATATCCGCAAACATTTTCTGTGCATAATACGCGCCCATGCAAAGCAGTGTAAATGCAATCAGGAAACCGTTTCTTAATGTATAGCCGTTGTAAGAGCCGAAGTGCCACATTAAATTGATGCCTTCCACAAACATCGGAAGCAGGGCAATTCCAAGCAGGCACGCCATGACACGGCACATTTTTTTATCTTCTTTATATTTCTTTAACCCGATAAGAATCACGGCAAGCACAAAGCTTAATCCGTACAGCATCATATAACGCTGGAATGCCGCCATAGAGCCGTCTGTGACAATCGCACCCTTAATCCAGCCAAGGTACTGCGATACAATACTGCCGCCCGCATTTCCTCTCTGTGAACCGGATAACTGCATAAATACCGGAATTAATACAAAGCAGGACAGTCCCATGCCCGCCACCGTACCGATTCCTAAATTCCATGCGTGCTTTTTCCATTCTTTGCGCTCACACAGCAGTAAAATATAGACACCGCTGGCTAAAAATACGTAAATGAGCGCCATTGCGCTTAAATAGTAATTAATGATAAAGCTTAATGCCACCATAAAGATGTAAAACAGCTTCTTTCCCGTTGTCAGCAGTCTGTCCAGCGCCAGCATCAGCAGCGGGAACAGTGCAACAATGTCCATCCACGGTGTAAAGCAGGAGCCGTATAAAATGACGTATCCACACAGCGAATACATCACGGCAAACGCTGTCTTTACCGGATAGAGCAGCTTCGGGAATTTGTGATTGAGCAATGCATACATTGCAACGGACATAAATACCATTTTTACTGCCGTCAGTATGGAAATGCTCTCTAAAATGAGATTTCTCGGGACTAAATATAACAGCAGATTAAACGGACTTAACATTGAAAAGGCTGAAATACTCATGGATACATTCGTTCCGAGTCCCGTATACCAGTCAAACCACAGCGATGCCTTTCCGTGCATGAAATCCCACAGATGTGCATACAGCGGCGCGACCTGCTGCATATTGTCAAAATAATCAATCCGGTTTCCGCCAAACGGCCAGATTCCTTTTAAAATCAGCGTAATTAATACAACTGCCAGGGTAATCGCCCCCGGGATACTATATGGCTTTAATTTCTTTGCCAAAACGTTCACTTTCTCTTTCATATAACTCCTTTATTTTAAAGAATGGCACTACTCCACAGACAGAACGTTACATTATCTGCCACAAAATGAATCATGTCACATTCCTTTTCCTCAAGTTTTCCGATTTCAAATGTAAATGTTCCTGTACCCTGTATTTCTCCAATTTTTCTGTCGTTGCAGTAAACTTCGACCCTGCCGTTTCCCGCAAACTCCGTGACTTCACACTGATAGGAGGCATTCTCTGCCGTGCGGTTTAACACGTAGTAAAGATATGCGTCCTTTCCGCTGTTTGTACTGCCCTCGTACTGGTCTTCCTTCCAGCCTTTTCCCTTGCGGCGGCATACATTGATACTGCGCTCATTTCCGTCTTTATCTTTGAGTGTCGTACAATATTCTGTCGTTCCCGGTTCATAGGACAGTTTTCCGTAGCCCGGCCAGTCAGAAAGCTCATGGGTCAGATAATACATTCTGTATTCCAGTCCTACGTCCGGATTTTTACCCCACCACAATACCAGCAGGTAAAAACAGGCAAGTATTACCGCCCCAGCATAAAATGCTGCTTTTACGCTCTTTTTTTTCATCATTTTTAACACCTGTGTGCTTTTGCTTTTATAGTTTTCATTTTAAACATGCGTAACGATACAGGTTCCTGTTCCCTTTATTACAACCGAACGCTTGCCAGCGCTGATAAAGAAGCTTTCGCCTGCCTTGTACGGCATCGTCTTATTACCGTCATCCGTTTCAATGGTTCCCTCACCGGAAATAAATAAAACAGACAGGAAAGATGTTTCATCCATGCCGATTTTGACTTCTGAATAAATGTCATATTTCAGGCATTCAAAATACTTGCACTGTACCAGACGTTCCAGTGTATAGGCATCGTTTTTCTCCAGAATCACTTCACAGTTTTCATCCTTGACATATGCCTTGGTATCGACAACGTCCAGTGCCTTTGCAACGTGCAGTTCACGCGGATTGCCGAACTTATCCCTTCTGTCGTAATCGTACATGCGGTATGTACTGTTGGAATTCTGCTGGATTTCACAGATTAAAATGCCCGCACCAATCGCATGGATTGTTCCTGCTTTTACCATAACGACATCGCCCGGCTTTACATCTATGCGGTTTAACACCTCTGTAATCGTATTGTTCGCAATACGTTCTTCAATCTCCTCTTTGGATACGTCCTTTGAAAGTCCGCAGTAAAGGTATGCACCCGGCTCACAGTCAATGACATACCACATCTCGTTCTTTCCGTATTCGCCTTCATTTTCCAGTGCATATTCATCATCAGGATGAATCTGGATTGATAATGCCTGCTTTGCATCAATAAATTTAATCAGTACCGGAAAACGATCCTGTGCCTGACACTTCCAGCCAAGCGCCTCTTTTCCGATAATGGACAGATAGTCATTAAAGAGCATGCCCTTATATCTGCCGTCTGCAATCCGGCTCTGTCCGTCCGGGTGTGCGGAAAGCTCCCAGCTTTCGCCGATAACATCATAATCACACTTTTTACCGAATACCGTGCGAAGCTTTGTGCCGCCCCACAGATTATCCTTAAACGCCGGATCTAACTTGACAACCGGCTCGTTAGCAGCTTTGACATAATTGTCCTCTGCCGTTCCGTCACTTTCCTGACTGTATATCTTTACCATATCGCTTTCGGATAAAATTTCACCGATACCGACTTCGATAATGACTACATTTTTATCGGTTTTATTGGCAACCTTATGCTTCATGCCAATCGGGACAAAAACACTTTCATACTTATGGTAATCTTTTGTTTCCGTTCCTAATGTAATCGTTGCCGTTCCTTCTACAACAGACCAATGCTCACTGCGCATTTCATGCTGATGCAGATTCATGCTCATGCCCGGAAATACCGTTACCTTTTTGACCTTGTAACCGTCTGAGGCATTAAGCAGTTCATGGATTCCCCATTCTCTGTAAGAAATCCGGTTATAATCAAAGTAATTTTCATACTTTTCTTTATTCTCGGAAATAATATTTTTAATGTCATCAACGCGTTCCTTGGAAGATACGTAAACGGCATCTTCGGTATTTACAACAACAACATCCTGAATATCATTTGTCACCACAAGCTGTCTGTCTGCACTGTTAATAACCATTACATCTTCACAGTGGTTTTTTAAGACATTTTCGCTGTGGGATACACTTGAATTTTCATCTAAGTCGCAGACATTCCCGACATCTTTCCAGCGGAATGCCGTTTCCACGACCTTCATATCCTTTAACTTTTCAAAAATCAGGCGCTCAATACTGCCTTGTGGAATGTCTTTCATGACCTTCTGCGAAAAACGCACGGTACGGCGGATTGCTGCAACCTTCCGCTTTGCCATCCGGCAGGTATCATAGAGTTCCGGACAAATTGCCCTCGCCGCATTGATTAAATCCCCTGCACGGTATAAAAACATACCGCTGTTCCATAAAAATCCATCGTCATAGCCAAAGCTCTCATCATCGTCCAGACGGATTTTTTCAATAAATTTAAGGACATTTTCCTCATCTCTTAACAGATATCCGAAATTGGAATTTTTCTTTGCCGGCTTTACACCAAGTGCAACAATACTGCCCTGTTTTGCAAGCTCCTTTGCCCGAATAATTGCATCCTTATATTCCTGCCCCTCAATCAGGTTGTCAGCCGTCACAACAAACACCAGTTCGGACTGGTTGCAGAACTGGCTGCCAAGCATAATTGCCGCAGCGGTTCCCTTTGGACTGCCTTCAAGTACAACACGATACTTGAGGCTCTGGAATGCTTTCATCTGACCGTTTACAATATTGCGGTAGCTTTCCTTTGTCACAATAATAAATTCATCGCAAAACGGCATATTTCTGACAACCGTTTCCTGCAATAAAGATCGTCCCTCTTTAATATTCATAAACTGCTTCGGATAATTTTTTCTTGAGAGCGGCCAAAGGCTGTCACCACTGCCTCCGGCAAGTATTACACACTTCATACAATCTCCAATCTGCTCAAAGCGTTATTCCTGTTCCGGCTTCTCCGGTTTGAAATTGAGTCGTTCTTCTTCCACTACCAGCGGTCTGTTCATCAGACGCTTGTTCATGCTTAAAATATATTCCCCAAGCAGTCCGATAAAGAACAGCTGGAGTGAACTGGTCAGGCTGACTAAAATAATCAGTGGAACCATACCTGCCTGGAATCTGTTCCAGTATATTAATTTCAGAATAAAATAAATAATTGCCACAATGACACTGAGTCCTGCGCAGGCAGCGCCTAAAAAGGTTGCAATACGCAGCCCGATTTTCGTATAAGACGTAAAGCTTAGCATTGCCGCATCATACAACGTATAAAAATTGTTATGGGTCTTGCCGGCACGTCTTTGTGCCTGTGTATATTCAATCTCCGTGCGCTTAAAGCCCAGCTCGCCGACAATGCCACGGATAAACGGAATCGGGTCCTTTAAATCGCGCAGAACCTGTACAAAGCTTTTATCATACAGTCCAAAGCCCGTAAAATGCTCAATCTGGTCTACGGAAGACATTTTCTTAATCATCTTGTAGTAGCAGGAACGCAGGAAATACATCACCGGATTTTCCTTACTGCTGGTCTTTACTGCACAGACAATTTTATATCCTTTTTCCCACTCTGCGACAAGCCGCGGAATAACATCAATCGGATCCTGGAAATCCGCGCAGACCGGAATCGTACAGTCACCCTCGGTCTGTAAAATGCCGTAATACGGTGAATTAAACTGACCGAAATTCTTTGCATTAAAAATCGCTTTGATTTTTTTGTTATTCTCACAGAGTGCTCTTAACTTCACCCTTGTTGTATCTCTTGAATCGTTATCAATAAACAAAATTTCATAATCATACTGCGGGAGGTCTTTTTCAAACATCGCAATCAATGCCTCGCTTAACGGAACCACATTTTCTTCCTCGTTATAGCATGGCACCATAATACTAATCTTTTTCATCGCTTCTATTCCTTTATACGTAATTCTTCCTGCACCAGTCTACGGTTTTTTCAATTCCCTCCGCAAACGTTACACGCGGCGCAAAGCCTGTGTCTTTTTCCAGATCGGAAATATCTGCGCACAGATACATCACCTGCTTTTCCTGATAAGGAATTTCTCCAAATCCAATCTCTGCCCCCGGTGCTGCCGCATCACGGATTGCTTCGATGTATTCCCGAAGCGGTCTTGCCGTTCCACCGCCGATACAGTAAGTCTTACCGGACACGCCTTTCTCTCCGAGAAGATACATGGCATATCCTGCATCCGCGCTGTAAAGGTAATCCCACATCTGTTCTCCTGCGGTACACTGCGGCCGCCCGCCTTTCAGGAGGCTGACAATCGTACTCATAACCATTGTCTTTGCCCCATCAAACGGTCCGTAAATGCTGAGAATCCTTGTCCAGATATGGCGGATACCCTTCTGTTCACAAAGGATTTTTGTCATCTGACCTGTACAGAGCTTTGCAATCCCGTAGCCGTTTTCGGGAAATGCCGGTGTAGACGCATTTAAGCTGCCTTCCACCCGTCCGTATTCTGCCTGTGAGCCGGCACCGACAAATGTCGTACAGCCCAGTGCAGCGGCAGCTTCCACGGCATCTAACGCATAACGGACATTTTCAAGCTGTCCGTAAGCGTTGTTACGGCTGTTGCCAAACGTCCCGTCCCAGCCAAAGTGGTAAAATACGTCTGCGTGTTCTATCTTTTCATGCAATGTTTTTAATTCTTTTAAATCACACGGCACAATGTGTACCAGCGGTGACTTTGGAATATTGTCTGTTCTTCTGGAATCCGGTCTTACAACTGCTTCCACTTCAATTCCGTGGCTTATCAGTTCTGCAATCAGTGCTGTTCCAATCGCACCGGTCGGTCCCGTAATAACTGCTCGTTTCAATTTCTTCTCCCTTATGAAATCGGCTTTATAATCATATTACTGTAAAATTCATCCCTGTCAAGGAACGGTGCTAAGTCTTCCAGCGGCGGCGATACGAGTGTACCGTCTTCTAACCGCTTTGTCGCTGACTTCGGTTCAAATTTCTGTTCGGTAGACACCATAATCTCACAGATTGCCGGTCCTTTAACTGCCAGGACCTTTGAAATGGTTTCATCAAGCTGTGCATTGGTTTCACATCTAAAGAACGGATAACCGTAAGCCGGCGCTAATTTGCCCATATCCGGGAAGCTTAAATCGCCGCTTTCCGGTCCGATACCGACAAAATGCTTCTCAAACAGATTCGTCTGTGTCTGACGGATTGAATGATACCCCTGATTATTGATTACAAATATCTTTACCGGCATCTGATGATGGATAATCGTCTGTAATTCCTGAATATTCATCTGGATACTGCCGTCCCCTGTGACTAAAATCACATCTTTAATATCGTCATGCTTTAACGCTTCTCTGTTTAATGCAAGATTGCCGTGTTCTGCAACTACCGCACCGATTGCTGCCGGAAGGTCATATCCCATGGAAGCAATCGCAGAGTTGATAATAAAGCGCTGTCCTTTTTTAATGACATAAGCGTGGCTTCCGACTACACATGCTGAGCCGTTGCCGACAACCGTCACCTGTCCTTCTGACAGACGGCTGCTTAATTCTTTAATAAATGCATACACATTGGTATGCTTCGTGTCTTCATAATGTTTTTTCTGTACAACCGGATACTTTGCCTTCCATTCCTGACATCTTTCTACCCAGCTGCTCTCTTTAAATAACGGTGTATTTCCGTCTGCCTGTTCTGCCTCAAGGCGTGAAACCATTTTTGCAAGCAGTTCCTTTGCATCGCCCCATACCGGTAAATCCACATGCAGGGTCGGCTTCTTTAACTCAGCTTCATCCACATCATTGACAATGACATAGGCTTCTCTTGCCCATGTCTTCCAGTTATAGCCCACCTGACGGATACTTAAACGGTTGCCGCATGCAAAGACTAAGTCCGCGTTCTGTACGGCAAAGTTACCGGCGCGGTCACCCATAATGCCGCCGCGTCCCACATACAGCGGGTGTTCGTCTTCAATGGCATCAATGCTGTCCCAGCCTGTCGCTACCGGAATGCCAAGCAGTTCCACAACTTTGCGGAAATCTTCATATCCGCCGGAAATGCGGATACCGTTTCCCGCATAAAATACCGGACGCTTTGCACTGCGGATTTTATCGAGAATAAGGTCAACCGTTTCATCGGGAATTGCCGGTGCCTGCTCCGCTTCATATTCTGCCGGGTCAAACCCTTCCAGTTCTTCCGTTTCGATATAGCTTCCCTGAAAATTCACCGGAATATCAATCCAGCACGGACCCGGTCTGCCAGTCGTTGCAATATAATATGCCTTTTCAAGACAGTAACGGATACGCTTCGGATCTGTCACCATTTCGGCATATTTTGTCATCGCTGCCGCTGACTTTGTAATATCAAATTCCTGGTCGCCCATGGCGCGGAGCGCAAGTCCCGTACTTCTGGCTGTCGTGTCAAAACGCACCTGACCGGAAATAACAAGCATCGGAATCGAATCCAGAAAGCCTCCGACAACACCGGTCATTGCATTTGTACCGCCCGGTCCCGTTGTAACACAAAGTGCTGCAATCTTATTATGAATTCTTGCATAGCTTTCTGCCGCAATCGCACATGCCTGTTCATGATGATTGTATACACAGGTCAGTCCTTCCTGATGTCCCAGACTATCATTTAAGTGCATTGCACCACCGCCTGTAACGGTAAAGGCATGGGTAATGCCGTGATCTACAAGAAACTGTGAAACATATGACGATAATTTTACTTTCATACTTACTCCTTTTGGCGGTATGCCCAGAATTTATTCATTACAAAATTCACCGGTATCGTGACAAACATATTCAGCACCGGTCCCAGATATCCTGAAAGCTCCCTGTCCGTCAGCACAATGCCGATTCCCATAAGCCCATTGGCAATTCCCGTACAGAATCTTGAAATGTCAATAACGTCCACCCACAGCCACAGCAAAAGGTTGTTGAGCAGCAGCCCGGTAAATGCGTATGCTGCATACGTCTTTAAAAGAACCTTCCACCAGACTCTCTTTTGTGCATTTTTATCTTCTTTAAATACAAATACATTCTGCCAGATGTAAGCGTGCAGAACGCTTAACAGCCAGCTTAACACATTTGCAAGAAAATAATTATCTGTCAGTGCAAACGCTACGGCGTAAATAACATAGGATACAATCGTATTGGATATGCCGACCACCCCGAAACGGATGATCTGGTTTATCAGTGCCTTGTTTTTTTCACTCATTGTTTACTGGTTTACAGCCTCCGTAATGGTCTTTGCCATATAGTCAATCATTTCGTCTGTCATGCCCGGATATACACCTACCCAGAACGTATCGTTCATAATACGGTCTGTGTTGTCTAATCCGCCGACTACACGGAAACCTTCTCCTGTTGCACGCATTTCGTCAAAGCATGGGTGCTTGATTAAGTTGCCCGCAAACAGATTTCTTGTCTGTACACCGTGGTTTTCAATGTATTCAACAACTTTCTTTCTGTCAATGCCTTCTTTTACCGTAATTAAGAAACCAAACCAGCTTGGACGTGAACCTTCACACGGTACCGGTAAAATTACCTTATCCTGAATACCTTCGAGTGCCGCTCTTAAACGGTCAAAGTTATGTCTTCTTCTTTCTACGAAAGAAGGAAATTTTTCAAGCTGTGCACAGCCGACTGCTGCCTGCATATCGGTTGCCTTTAAGTTATATCCGAAATGAGAATATACATACTTGTGGTCATATCCTAACGGAAGTTCACCGTACTGCTTGTCAAAACGGTGTCCGCACAGGTTGTCCCTGCCGGACGGGCAGACACAGTCACGTCCCCAGTCACGGAAAGAACGGATACACTTATTTAACAGTGGGTTGTTTGTATAAACAGCACCGCCTTCGCCCATTGTCATGTGGTGTGGCGGATAAAAGCTGGATGTTCCGATGTCACCGACTGTACCTGTGAACTTTTCTTCGCCCTTATAGTTATACTTAGAGCCGAGTGCATCACAGTTATCTTCAACAAGCCATAAGTTGTGCTTATCGCAGAAATCCTTTACGGCAGTTAAATCAAACGGATTACCGAGTGTATGTGCAATCATGACAGCCTTTGTCTTTTCGCTGTATGCTTCTTCTAACTTTGTAACATCAATATTGTACTGAGGAATCGTTACATCTACAAATACCGGTACTGCACCGTACTGGATTGCCGGTGTTACGGTTGTCGGGAAACCTGCTGCAACCGTGATAACCTCGTCCCCTCTTTTAATTCTTCTGTCACCTAACAGCGGAGAAGTCAGTGCCATAAATGCGTTTAAGTTGGCAGATGAACCGGAGTTTACAACCGATACATACTTTACATTTAAGTATTCACCGAATTTCTTTTCAAATTCATCTGTGTAGTGACCTGCTGTCAGCCAGAATTCCAGTGCGGAATTCACAAGATTCTTCATTTCTGCACTGTCATAAACACGGCTTGCGTAGGAAATTCTGTCACCTTCGTGATATTCTTTTTTTGCATGATATTTTTTACAGTATTCATCTACAAAGGATAAAATCTCTTCTCTTGCTTCTAATTCATTCTTATTTTCAAACATTCTATAATTCCTTTCTGTTGTTCATCGGATTTGTCTTTATTTATCAAAAAATTCCGCAATCTGTGCGTCCATACATGCAGGAATATCTCCGCCTGCCGCATAGACCTTAGACCACGCCACGCTCTTTTCAATTGCTGTATCAAAATTCCATACCGGCTTCCAGCCAAAGGTTGTCTTTAACTTTGAGCAGTCCAGCTTTAAGAAGTTAGCCTCATGAGGACCGCCGTCATACTTGTTGACCCACTTTAAACCTTCGCCCCATTTTGCACAGAATGTATCCACAAGATTGCCTGTAGTAATGCAGTCACTCTCATCCGGTCCTACATTATAAAATCCCGCATAAGACTTGTCTTCGTACTGCTTCATCGCAATTAAAAGGTATGCTGCCAGTGGTTCTAAGACATGCTGGTATGGTCTTGTGGAATGTGGATTTCTTACAATAATATCTTCTTTCTTTAATGCCGCACGGACACAATCCGGTACGATTCTGTCATTGGCAAAATCGCCGCCGCCGATAACATTTCCGGCTCTTGCGGTCGATACGGCTACCGGCATATCATTAAAGAAGGAGTTGATATAGCTGTGTGTAACCAGCTCTGAGCAGGACTTACTGTTAGAATACGGGTCATATCCGTCCAGCGGTTCATTTTCACGATAACCCCATGCCCATTCCTTATTTTCGTAAACCTTGTCCGTTGTGACATTTAAAAAAGACTTTACACACGGATTGATACGTACACATTCACAGATATTGACCGTTCCCATAACATTGGTTTCATAGGTATATACCGGGTCTTTATAGGAATCGCGCACAATCGGCTGTGCCGCAAGGTGCAGTACGATTTCCGGCTGGGTCTTTTCAAAGACTTCTTTTAAATGTGCTAAATCACGGATATCTCCAATGACAGATTCCATTTTATCTTCGACATCTGCCATTGAAAAAAGATTCGGCTCGGTCGGCGGTGTCAGAGAATAGCCTGTCACCTGTGCACCTGCGCCTACAAGGATTCTGCAAAGCCAGCTTCCTTTAAATCCTGTGTGTCCTGTAATCAGGACTTTTTTGCCTTTATAAAAACTCAAATCCATTGTCGTTCTCCTTATTCCCATGACTTCCAAGGTGCTTTGCCGGACTGCCAGAGTTCTTCTAATTTTTCCATTTCTCTCTTAGTATCCATGCACTGCCAGAAACCATTGTAGTTGTATGCCTTTAATTCTCCGAGTTCGGCACATTTTTCAAGCGGTGCCTTTTCAAATACTGTGGAATCGCCTTCAATAAGATCAAAAATCTTCGGTTCTAATACCATATATCCCGCATTAATACGGCTTCCGTCAGAATCCTGCTTTTCGCGGAATGCACGGATGGTATTGTTCTCATCAATATCAAGTACGCCGAAACGCTGTCCGACACTGACAGATGTCATCGTTGCAATCTTGCCGTGGGACTGATGGAACTTCACCAGTTCATTGATATTCACATCACAGACACCGTCGCCGTAAGTGAGCATAAAGGTTTCATCTCCGACATACGGCTGGATTCTCTTTACACGTCCGCCTGTCATGGTATTTAAACCGGTATCAACGAGTGTAACCTTCCATGGTTCTGAAAAGTTATTGTGAACTGTCATCTTACCGCCCTGTGTAAAGTCAAATGTCACATCCGAATTGTGAAGCGCATAATCTGCAAACCACTCCTTAATCACATACTGCTTATAACCACAGCAGATGATAAAGTCATTATACCCATAATGGGAATATTCTTTCATAATGTGCCATAAAATCGGCTTTCCTCCGATTTCAATCATTGGCTTTGGTTTCAGATGGCTCTCCTCACTAATTCTTGTCCCAAATCCACCTGCAAGTAATACTACTTTCATCACAACCTCCGTATATTTTAAAAAATTTAACTGATTTTACTGTATCGATGTCCACATATTTCCCCACGTTAAAATCATATATTGGTAAATATAGCACAGTTTTGCCATTTATGCAATAATGAACAAAAATGGGAAGCTCCTGACTGCGGCTTCCCATTTTTATATTCCATTTACTGGATTTTTTTAATTGTTGCTTTTGTATTATTCTGTGTTGTGCCCTCCGTTGCTTCCGGTGTTGTTTTTTCTTCTGCCGGATGCTGTGTTTCCGGTTCTTTTGTCTTTTCCTCTGTGGCTGGCTCTGTATCTTTCTGTGTATTGTTATCTCCGGAATCATCCGTTTTTTCCGGACTTTCAGTGCTGTCCTGTTTTTGTGTCCGCTGTGTTGTCGTGCTGCTCTTTGTTGATGACTGTGTCTTTTTTGTCGTCTGTTCTTCCGTTTGATGTGCTGTCGTCCGTTCCGTCTGTTCCTGTGTTTCTGACCGGACTGTCTGTGTCTGTGAAGACGACTGTGTCTGTGTGCTTACAGTTGTTGTTTCTGTCTGTTTTGCCGTGGTTGACATACTGTGATTCACCGATACCGGCTGTTTCTTTTTTCCGCCTGCTAACAGTACCACAACAACGATAACTGCTATTACACACGGAATGGCAGCAATGAGTATTTTTTTTACATTGCTGCGGTCGTTCCAGAAACTGCTGACATCTGACGGTTCTTCCTCAAATTCATCTCCGTCATCTTCGTCCCCGTCACTTTCCAGCGAAAATCCTTCAATGTCTTCCGTTTCATCATCTTCCATCGAAAGTTCTTCTGATTCCTGTGCTGTCTGTCCTGCCGGGTTTTCATCGGATTTCTGCGCTGCCGGTCCTGTCTGGCTGATATCTGCTGTTTCCTGCTGCTGGCCGGCCGGCTGTGTTATTTCTATCTGTAATTCCTGCGTATCCTGCAAATCCTGTTCTTTGGGCTGTTCCGGTTCAAAAAAAGACTGCACTTCTTCCGGCAGTTCCACCTGTTCCTCCGGCTGGCCATCCTGCAATTTCGCAAAGGCCGCCATCGCCGCCGCAATGAGTTCATCCTGTTCCTGTTCTTCTGTCCGGGCGCTTTTTTGTAAACTTTCTTCATTCTTTACCGTTTCCTGCTCCGGCCGCGCTTCTCTTTTTTTTGCTGCTGCCGTTTCCCTTGGATAATTCTTTTCCAGAACGTCCAGCGCAAACCGCTCCATCCATTCCTGAATCTGGTTCATATCCGCCATTTCAATCTTCTGATACATCCGCACCAGAATCTGCTTCACTGCCTTTTTATACAAGGTTTCATTTTTCGGAAACACTTTTTTTACAACCGGCTGTACCACTTCGGATGCCAGTGTACAAAACTCCTCAAATCCGCCGCCTTTTCCTTCTATTTCATTATTTATCAGCTGAATCAGCTGTTCGTCCAATTTCCCCATCTCTAATCTCCATTTTTTCTATTTTATGATGCCGGGGCATCCCTCCGCTATAATACCTGCGGATTGTTACGTGCCGCGCACTCACAAACCCCTGATATCATATTAATTTTAAAAATCGTGCATAACGTGCCGCTATCTGCCTGTAATCATACTGCTGTGCCGACTTTTTTGCCTCTATCTGCATTTTATTATAGATTTCCTCATCTTTCAAGAGCCTGTCTATCTGTTCTGCCATGCCGCTGACATCCTTTTCTTCAACAAGGAAGCCGTTGACACCGTCTTTTACAATATCCGTAATGCCCCCGGAGCGGCTTGCCACAATCGGAAGCCCCGAAGCAAACGCCTCCAGTATCACCAGCCCGAAGCCTTCTTTATCTCCGTCTTTTGCCGTAATGCTTGGCATTACAAATAAATCTGCCGAAGCATAAATTTTTTTTAATTCCTCATGTGTTTTTGCCCCCAGAAAGACAATTTTTTTACCGGTTTCCCGCATGACTTTGTCAGCCTGTCTTTGCAGTTCTTCCCTTAACGGTCCGTCACCGGCAATCACAAGCATTGCATTTTCTACATTTCTCATTGCTTCAATGGCATAGTACACACCCTTTTTTTCTGCCAGACGTCCGACAAATAAAAGTACCTTTTGATTTCCCTGTCCAAAATAATTTTCTTCACGATACTGCCGTCCGAAAAGTAAAGTATCGCACCCCATGGAAATTACCGCCTGGTTTTCATTCTTATAAATGCCATCCAATACATCCATCAAAGGCTGGGATACCGCAGTGACGCCCCATGCATTTTTTAAGCATCTTCTTTTTAATTTTTTTAACAATCCATGATTCAGTGAAGTCACATCTGCGCCATGTCCTGTCACAATATACGGCATTTTTAAGAATGACTGGACAATTCCCTGTGGAATCAGCCAGTTTGCCTGAACAATGTCATAGGACTTTCTCATTTTAAAAAGATGCACCCATAATGACACAAAAAGCCAGGGAACCAGAAGGCCCCTGACTTTCTTTTCTCTGATTCTGGGTACGATTGCTCCTGGATAACATAATGTTTCTAATGAATGAACCGGAAAGTAGTGATACCGTATCACGGACACGCCCTCCAGCACCTCTGTATCTGCTGCTTTGGGCGCTGCCGGTACCAATACCGTCACCTCTGCGTATTCTTTCATATATTTTGCCAAATCCAGTATAAACCTCGGTTCGGTGTCATTTTCATAGCGTGGAAAGGTCGAACCTGTTATAAGCAGTCTTTTTTTCATTCTGATAACCCTGACTCATTTTTTACTAAATCGGAAGATTTTTCATCTTCACATTCCTGTCTGCTGTAATCCATTTTCCTTACATGATACTGTACATCCTGTAAAATCTTACGGTTTGCGGAAATCACATCGCCGAGCAGCCCGACCACAATTGTCTGAAAACCAACAATCAGAAGGGTACTGGCTAAAATCAGTGACTGCAGATGTCCACCGCCTTCACCGGAACAAAAAAATACAAAATACCGTACAAAAAAACCAACGCCTACCAGCGCAAGAATACTTCCCAGCATAAAAAAGAAGTATAGCGGGCGGTACATCAGATAGGTTCTCACAATTGTCAGCATGGATTTTTTAATATATCCCCACATGCTGTGAAACAGCCGGGATTCACGCAATTCGGGGTTGGTCCGGATTGGCACTGACATCACCGCCATTTTTTCACGGCCTGACTGTACAATTGTTTCCAGTGTATAAGTATAATCGTTAATTACATTAATTCTCATCGCAGCTTCTCTGGAATACGCACGGAATCCGCTTGGCGCATCCGGAATTGTCGTCTTACTTGCCTTGCGCACAACCCAGCTGCCAAAATGCTGAAGCTTTTTCTTTAACGGTGTAAAATGCTCCGTATCATCAATCGGACGCTCTCCGATTACAATATGCGCTTTTTTGTCAAGAATCGGTCTGACCAGTGTTTCAATATCCGCACCGCAGTACTGGTTGTCCGCATCGGTATTGACAATAATATCTGCCCCGTTCTTTAAACAGGCATCCAGCCCCGCCATAAATCCTTTGGCAAGACCTTTGTTCCTGCGAAAGCGTACAACATAGTGCACCCCCCATTTCTTTGCAACTTCTGCTGTATTGTCATGGCTTCCGTCATCAATAATCAAATACTCTATTTCATCAATTCCATCGATGTGTTTCGGCAAATCATTTAATGTAACCTCTAAGGTTTCTGCCTCATTAAAACAAGGTATCTGTATAATTAGTTTCATAATCTATCCTCAATTCAATATATAGCACCCTGTAAGATGCAATCAATTAATGATACACTAATTCTTGTGTTGTTTCAATACATTTAATGAAAAATCAGAAAATAGACAGCTATAACAACAACCGAAGCTGCTATATCAATTGCTGTTCTTGCTCCTTTTCCCAGATTCGGCAAAAGGTAGTCGACCAGTCCTTTTTCGTCCTGTTCATCACCCGGATGCGTTTTCTCATGCTTTTTACGCATCTGCACATTTTCCTGTGACCGTTTTTCTTTGACTGCCATGCTCTTTCCTATTTTGAGCATACATTCCTTTAACTGTGCAATTTCATTTTTCACAATGCTTTCATCAATTTTTAAGGTTCTGCTGATTTCATTGACAGTACATTTTTCATACATATATAAAGCAGCCATTATCATCTTTTCTGCCTTTAAATTCTGAAATGCTTCCGGTTTGCCTTTATAGGCATGTACGCTCTCGAACGCATCTGCGTAAGTATCTGCAATTTTTTCAAATTCTGAATCATCTGCAATAACGGTGTATTCATATGCTTTCATATTTTCAGCTGCTGTATATAATGTCCCGTTCTTTTTACCCAACGCCTGATAAATCCGCACAATTGCATAGACCTGAACATTTTTATGTACATCCAGAATTTTTCTTTCCGAAAGATTTGCAACATACTTTTCCAAAATGGTCCGCACTACTTTCTGTGTCTTTTCTTTATCCTTGTAAATCGTATAAACTAACGTATAGACCTCATCAAAAAGCAGTTCCTCAATCTCTTTTTCTTCGCCCTGCATTCCCATCTGCGCCCGCTCAATCATATGCTGCAAATGCAGTTCCGTCTGTTCACTATGCATATTTCTCTACCTCTGTTTCTCTTTTAAAAATTTCTTTCCATCACGGATTCCCCGCTTATAGATGGATACTTCTTCTTTCCAATCCTCATGATGCAGATGAACCAGTGCAAATATTCTGTTACGCATACCGCTGCCCGTCCACAAAAGCAGCCGCAAAACCACATAGTCCCACAAATTTCCATGGGTACGCACCATGTGCATGCGGTTTCTGATTCCATAGTAATCTTTCCATGTATAGTGCCTTGGCCAGTCCATCGGTTTAAACACCGTTTTGTGATTTAATACTGCTGCAGGAATCACCATAATCTGGGAGATTTCACGGATTCTTACACAGTATTCTGTATCATCATACCATATAAAATACTCTTTTTGCGGATATCCGATCCGCTCAATCACCTCATCACGGATCATCAAGCCACAAAAGGAGGCCGTATCGCAGTAAAAAGACTCCTTTTGATATTCCTCCAGTGGGATTTTTTCCATTCTGAATCCCGGTCTTTTCATCCGCTGACGGTGATCCCGGACAATACAGCCATCCGTCTTTACAACCCCTGCAAATGCAAGTATCTCTGGATTTTTCCGTGCTTTGTCCAGCAGCTGTTCTGCAAAATCTTTAGAAAGCATTGCATCATCATCTATTATAATGTGTGCTTCATCTCCCAGTTCATGCGCCTTTTTGAGTCCTGCATAAAAGCCGCCGGCCCCGCCTGCATTATGATCCAGCCGGTAATGTACAAGCTGCGGTATTGAAAGGCTGTTTAAATACCTGTCGGTATCATCTGTGCATGCATTGTCAATTACGACAATATGCGTTGCAGCAATTGTCTGCTGCAACGCACATGTAATACACTCTTTTAATAAATCGCAACGATTATATGTAACGATTACAATTGAATACTTCATAGCATCTCCACGCCTGCTATGCAAGCTTTTTTCTTAATTTCTGAATCTGAAGTTCTTCCTCTTCTATCTTATTCTTTTCATACTGCACACGTTCTTCGTTTCCGGCCTGTTGTGCCTCTTCGAGCTTACATCTGTGATGATACTGACGCATCAGTAAATCATCAATCTCATCCCCAATCTGCTCTCTTTTCTTCCGTGTCATAAACAACGCCATGTTATTCCTCCTGAATATTTTCTATCTTTTCAACGTCCATGTAAATGTTGCGATATGCCCTGACCACTGAACTGAAAGACTCAGTTCACGATATGAAATCTCCAGTCTGCCTGAATCTGTAAATGTACCCAGCCATTCACTGTCAATTTCCTGATCCGTACTTTCTACCATTGCCGTAATTGTAACATTCCCTGATGTTTCTGATGCCTTTTCACTGATATAAGCATAATAATCATCTATCTCTGCATCTGTAAAATAATTTTCCTGCATTCCAAGATAATAATACTTTGTTCCATCTGCCGTAATATCACTTGTATAGGTATGATCCTGCTTCATTTTTTCATCTGTAATGTTAAAATACCCATACAGCACCTGTCCCGGCGTATCCGGTACCGGATCATCCCATGTTACATCTACCATATACCACTCATCATCAAGCATTACCGCATTCCATGCATGTCCGATACCACCTGCTGTTCCGGTAATCGTTTCACATGGAATTCCTAAAATATCCATGCACAGCTTAAACGCACCGGCATATCCGTCACATACCGCTGTCTTATAGACAAATATGCCTTCTGCCGTATGTGATACCTCCGGTACGGTTCCGTTCTGATAACTTTCATAATCATATGCTGAATTTAACACCATGTAATCGTGTACTGCTTTTTCCTGTTCAAACAGGGTATTATACTCAAATGCAGCATCCAGACAAGCGGACAAGCCTTCAAAAAACGCTTCCTGTTCATCTGTTTTAATAACGGATGTATCGCCTGTTCTGTACGCGTATTCATAATTGTAATACGGATCATTCGGATCAAGGTTACAACGTACCTTTGAAATCTCTGTAACATAGCCCTTCTGAATGATGTAAATCTGTGAACCGTCCGTGATGCTTCCCGTATAATTAAAATTAATCCGTCCGTCTTCATACAGCCATAAACCGTACTCATTTTCACCTAAACCGTAATACTCTAAATCCAGTAATCCATCTGTAAAATACCACCAGCCGTATTTATTGCATGCCATGCCTGTATACGTCAAATCAAGCATCCCATTGTCAAAATACCACCAGCCGTATTCATTGCGTGCCATTCCCGTATATGACAAATCAAGATGGCCCTTATTAAAATACCACCAGCCGTAATCGTTTAACGCCATTCCGGTATAGTTAAAATCCAGTACCCCATTGTTAAAGTACCACCAGCCATATTCGTTTAATGCCATTCCGGTGTAGTTAAAATCCACTGTACCATTAGATACATACCACCAGCCGTATTCATTTAACGCCATCCCGGCATAATCCCAGTCAATTGTACCGTCCGATACGTACCACCAGCCATATTCGTTTAACGCAAGTCCCTGATACGCTGTATCGACTTCGTCATCCTGATAATAGTACCACTGGTTATCCTCTGCCAGACGCAGTGCATAATCATCTGCTGCCTGCACCGGCTGGGTCTGTCCGATAAAACATGCACCAATCAGAACTGCCGCACCGGCAATGATGCTTTTCAGCATTTTAGTCATAAAAAATATGCCCCCTTTTGTAATCTGTCCTCTGTTTCTCTTTTAACATAACACAGATATACAAATTGGTCAAAGTTTTTTTAACGCTTCTTCCAGCGTATGCCAGCCAAGAACGGCACATTTTACACGCGCAGGCATATGGGCAATATCTTTTAACGCCGAAGCTTCTTCAAGCTGTTCGATTTCTTCGTCATCTGCTTCGCCCTGAATCATGCGTAAAAACAGCTTTCCGAGGCGCAGTGCCTCTTCTTTGGACTTTCCGATAATCATGCCAAGCATAATGTCTGCTGATGCCTGTGAAATGGCACAACCGTCCCCGACAAATGCGCCGTCTTCAATGATACCGTTTTCTACTTTTAATTTCAGCCAGATATCATCGCCGCAGTTCGGATTGACCCCTTCCAGAACAATATTGGCATCCGGCAGGTCGTGTTTAAATTCCGGGCGCATATTATGTTCCGTCAGAATTTCATTATAAAAGCTTCTATTCTCCATATCCCATTCTCCTTCTGATTTGCGCCGTGCTTTCTACAAATGCATCCACTTCCTCCGGCGTATTATAAAACATAAAGCTTGCGCGCGTTGCGTTGTGTACACCCAGATACTCTAAAAGCGGCTGTGCGCAGTGATGGCCCGCACGCACATCAATTCCGTCTGACGAAAGGATTTCGCTGACATCATGCGGGTGTACGCCTTCTATTGTAAATGCAACAATTCCCGTATGATTTTCAGGGGCTTCATCGCCTAAAATATGCAGATGCGGCACTTTCTTTAAGCCCTCCATGGCGCGCTTTGTAAGTGCTTCTTCCTTTGCCATAATCGTATCAAAACCGATTTTTTCAACATAGCGGATTGCCGCCGCAAGTCCGGCAGCCCCTGCCGCATTGACCGTACCCGCTTCAAATTTGTGCGGCAGTTTAGCATACGTTGCGCCCTCTCTTGTTACGGAAGAAATCATTTCTCCGCCCGTTAAAAACGGCGGCATTTTTTCTAACAGTTCTTCCTTTCCGTATAAAACACCGATTCCCATAGGTCCCATAAGCTTATGACCCGAAAATGCGAGAAAATCGACATCGAGTGCCGTTACGTCCACCGGCATATGCGGTGCGCTCTGTGCGGCATCGACAACCACAACCGCGCCTTTTTCATGCGCCAGTTTTACGATTTTTTCAACCGGATTGACACAGCCTAAGACATTGGATACCTGTGCAACTGCCACAAGCTTTGTCTTTTCCGTAATCGCAGCTTCAAGCACCTCGTCAGGAAGCGTTCCTTCCTGTGTACATTCCAGGAATTTTAATACTGCGCCGGTCTGTCTTGCCACCATCTGCCACGGAAGCAGGTTGCTGTGGTGTTCCATAATACTAACCACAATTTCATCACCCTCACGCAGGTTTGAAAGGCCGTAGCTGTATGCCACCAGATTTAAGCTTTCTGTCGTATTTCTTGTAAAAATAATCTCTTTGGAAGATTTCGCATGAATAAATTTCTGCACGGTCTTTCTTGCTTCTTCGTACTGCTCGGTCGCCGCAAGGCTCAACGGATAAAATCCGCGCAGGGGATTTGCATTTGCCGTTTCGTAAAACCGCTTTTCTGCTTCCAGTACGCAGTCCGGCCGCTGTGCCGTTGCCGCATTATCAATATAAACCGTTTTATTTTCCCGTAACAGGGGAAAATCCTGTCTGTAATCATAAGCTGTCATCTGTCAATACCTCACTTAACTGCTCTTCCGCAAATTCCTTTGTTTCTTCATCGTCAATCTTATGGGTTAAAAGTTCAAGCTTTGCCCGTGTCATAATATCTTCGGCATGTTTTTTATCAATGCCCCTTGCCGCAAAATATAACAGTGTTTCTTCATCAAGTTCGCCGATTGCCGCACCGTGATTGCCTTCTACATCTTCCTCTGCACAAAGAATCAGCGGAATGGTCTGATTGATGACATCATCGCCCAGAAGCAGTACCTGTTCGCTTTCCGTTCCCTTTGCACCCGAAGCACCGCGTTTAAAATCAATCGAACCGCGGAATACTTTGTGTGCGGCATCTTTTAACGTTCCGTCTGCCGTCACATTGCTGGTTGTCTTCTTGCCGATGTGATTTACAATATAATTTATATCCAAAAGCTGGGTATTCTGCACAAGATAGCCTGTCTGCGCCTGAAAATCCGCACGCTCGCCCTTTAAATCTGTACGCACGCCGTTGTATACATGACCCTTGCCGATAAATAACTGCAACAGCTCGACCTGCGCATTTTCATCGCAGACACAGCCTGTATCGGATAAAAGGGTCTGCTCCTCGCCGAGGGCTATGACCTGTACCAGACGGATTTTACTGTTTTTTGCTGCAATCATGCGTGTACGGAATGCCAGATTCTTTTCTTCCTGACTCTTTTTTGTAAAACGCTCCACAACCGTAATCCGGCTGTTTTCCTCTGCATAAATGTCTAACATACCGGCAGATGCCGTATCTGTGCCGCTGATTTCATATACCACAGGATTTTCCGGTTCTCTGCCTGCTGCCGCCGTTATTCTTTCCGGCGCCACTGCCTTAAACACGCAGTCTGCCTGACGTCCCGCTCCGGTTTCCACAGCTTCGAAAGCTTTAATGTCCGCCAATGCTTCTGCTGTTTCTTTACCTCCCGATAATGCTTCGTTTTCTGTGCTTTCTTTTTTTACAATTGTACAGCCCTGTGCTTCATCGGTCCATGCAAAATTCGTTTCATTTAATTTCAGCCAGTGCCATGTCTTAGACGGTAACTGATTTATTTTTATATTCACTGTTTCTTTCATATTAATCTCCATTCCGCATTTCTAGCCAATACTGCCTTTCATTTCCAACCGAATCAGATTGTTCATTTCAACCGCATATTCCAGTGGCAGCTCCTTTGATACATTGTCTGCAAATCCGCTGACAATGCAGGCTCTCGCATCTTCCTCGCTCATGCCGCGGGACATCAGATAAAATACGGCCTCATCACTGATACTGCCAATCTGTGCTTCATGTCCGACATTGGCATCCTTTGTGCGGATATCCATCGCCGGAATCGTATCCGAGCGGGATATGGCATCTAACATCAGGGACTGGCAGGATACGGAAGACTTTGCGTTCTTCGCATTCTTTGCCACTACAACGGAAGATCGGAATGTCGAAATACCGCCGTCCTTTGAAATCGACTTTGTATTAATATAAGAGCTGGTATCCGGCGCACTGTGTACAACCTTGGCTCCGGTATCCAGATTTTGTCCTTTTCCTGCAAATGTAATGCCTGTAAATTCCATTTTTGCGCCCTTGCCCTTTAAAATGCTCATCGGATACAGGTAAGAAACGTGCGAACCAAATGAACCTGAAACCCATTCAATCGTGCCGCCTTCTTCAACGAGTGCGCGCTTTGTATTTAAGTTGTACATATTCTTTGACCAGTTTTCAATCGTAGAATACCGCAGTCTTGCATTTTTGCCGACAAACAGTTCCACACAGCCTGCATGCAGATTTGCCACGTTATATTTCGGCGCGGAACAGCCCTCGATAAAATGCAGGTCTGCGCCCTCATCCACAATAATCAGCGTATGCTCAAACTGTCCTGCTCCCGGCGCATTTAACCGGAAATACGACTGTAACGGAATTTCTACCGATACCCCCTTTGGCACATACACAAATGAACCGCCGGACCATACTGCACCGTGCAGTGCCGCAAATTTGTGGTCGTTCGGCTTTACCAGCTTCATAAAATGCTTCTGTACCATGTCGGCATATTCGCCTTTTAAGGCACTCTCCATATCCGTGTATACAACTCCCTGTGCCGCAACCTCCTCACGCACATTGTGGTATACCAGTTCAGAGTCGTACTGCGCGCCGACACCGGCAAGGGATTTCCGCTCTGCCTGCGGGATACCGAGCCGCTCAAATGTATTTTTAATGTCTTCCGGTACGTCTGACCATTTTGCCTTCATATTCGTATTCGGACGGACATAGGTCACGATATTTGCCATATCCAGTCCTTCAATCGACGGTCCCCAGTCCGGTACGGGCATTTCATTGTAAATCTGTAATGCCTGTAAACGGAAGTTCTGCATCCATACCGGGTCATTTTTTTCTTTTGATAATTTTTCTACAATCTCCGGTGTCAGACCCGCCTGCAATTTATACGCATCTTTTTCATCATCTTTGAAATCATAAATGCTTCTGTCGATGTCTTCCACATAGCTTTTTTCTTTCATCGCCTGTTACTCCCTTTCCGCTGTTTGCTGTATGCTGGATTCTCTGCTTTCCTACCTGTGTTCCTCTGCCTCGTAGCCTGCAAAACCGCTTTCATTAATCTCATCAACAAGCTCTGCGCCGCCTGTCTTAATGATTTTTCCTTCCACCATAACATGTGTATAATCTACCGGAAGGGATTCCAGAATTTTTGTGCTGTGTGTGATAACCAGCAGACTGCCTTCGCTGTTTTTCTGATATTCACGGATACCGGCTGATACAGTGCGCACGGCATCAACATCCAGGCCGGAGTCGGTTTCATCAAGAATTGCCAGCTTTGGCTTTAACATTAAGAGCTGTAAAATCTCAGCTTTCTTTTTTTCACCGCCGGAAAATCCGACATTCAAATCACGCTCTGCATACGACTTATCCATATCAAGCAGTTCCATTGCCGCTTCCAGCTGCTTTTTAAACTCCCACAGACGGATTCTTTTGCCGGTCTTTTGCTCTACCGCATTTCTGATAAAGGAGCTTAGTGTCACACCCGGCACTTCCAGCGGATTCTGGAAAGATAAAAAGATGCCTGCCTTTGCACGCTCATTGACCGGTTCTGCGGTGATATTTTTTCCGTCAAACCGGATTTCCCCCTGCTTTACCGTGTAGCGTGGATTGCCAAGCAATGTATAGCCCAGTGTAGATTTACCGGTCCCGTTCGGTCCCATAAGTACGTGGGTTTCTCCCGGACGAATCGTAAGGTTGACCCCGTGTAAAATTTCCTTTTCCTCTACATCTACAACTAAATCTTTTACATTCAGTAATTCTTTTTCTGACATGATTGTTCCTCCTGATTTTTATATCACCCTAATTGCAAGCTGTTTTATGTGTATTTTTGTTGTGACACAAACCTGCCTGTTTGTATCCGGCAGGGTAATATTGTATCAACTTTTTTCATTTGATCTCTGATTTTGTATCATCTGCTGTCTGGCATTCTCTGCGACTTCTTTCAGTGTCATGCTGTCAAAATATTTATCCACAAGCTCCGCCAGCCCTTTCCAGATTGGCAGTGTACAGCAGTCACCTGCCCTGTCGCAGGGCACTGCATCGTCCTTTAAGCAGGATACCGGTGCAAGTGTTCCTTCCGTCAGTCTCAATATTTCACTAATCCGGTAATCTTCCGGTTTTCTTGCCAGCCGGTAACCTCCGCCGTGTCCGCTGATGCCTTCTATTAAATGTTCTTTGGACAACATTCTTGCAATGCTCTCCAGATACTTCTGCGAAATCTGCTCTTTTTCCGATATTTCTTTTAGCGGTACATATTCATCTGAGTTATGCTCCGCAAGAAATACCATAACCCGCAGGGCATACCTGCCCTTTGAAGAAATCATCATACGCCTGTTCTCCAATCCTTTGTTTTATCAAGATAATATTCCTATTTACCTACTATGTCAATAGGTGAATATATTAAAAAATTATAACGCAGGAAAAGAGGACACGTGCTGTGGCTCTTTTGCTGCGTTATATGACAAATATTCCTATCAATTCCGGTTATACTAAAATATTCAATATCAGAAAACTAATTTGTAAATCTTCTAATCGTTATAATCGACATCATATGCATATTGGAAATTTTAACCACTTCGCCCTCCTGTGGTGAATGAATAACCTGTCCATTTCCTACATAAATTGCAACATGTCCACTATAGCACACCAAATCGCCCGGCATAATATCATCTTCATCTACAGCTTCTCCCTGTCTTCTCTGTGCTGATGATGTCCTGTCTAAATCTATTCCAAAATTACTGTATACGTACTGTGTAAATCCCGAACAGTCAAATCCGGTATCCGGTGATGTACCTCCCCACGTATAAGGTGTACCTAAAAATTTTTCTGCATATTTTACAATCTGCTCACCAAGTCCCAGCATTGCTCCGGTTTCATCATCATAATAGTAGTACCTTCCATCACGTTCAACTTCTCCGGTAACCATTGCTCCGGTTTCTGTATCAAAATAATATTCGTCCCCATCAATTGTCTGTTCTCCGTACTGCATAATTCCGGTTACTGTGTCGTAATAGTAATATGCACCGTCACGGTAATATTTTCCATGCGCCATCTTTCCGGTTGCTGTATCAAAATAATACCGGTTACCGTCAATATACTGCTCCCCATACTGCATTCTTCCGGTGATAGAATCATAATATACCCATTTGCCGCCGGCATCATCATTATCCGGAATATTAGTAATTCCATGTGCCATCTTTCCGGTTGCTGTATCAAAATAATACCAGTATCCATCAATATACTGCTCTCCATACTGCATTTTTCCCGTGATCGGATCATAGTATACCCACTTGCCATTCGGATCATCTGACTGTGGAAGATTAACAAAACCCTTTGCCATAGCACCTGTCGTTAAATCAAAATAATACCATGCACCGTTTTTGTAGCTTTCTCCTTTTACCATTCTGCCGTCGCTGTCGTAACGTGTCCACTTTCCTGTTCCGTCTGCATTTAATACAATAAAGACATCCTTATCCCTTGCCATTGTTCCATCTGCTTCAAACCAATACCATGCATCTGTCTGTGGATCATAAACTTCTTTTGACCGTGCCAGTACACCGTTATCATACCAATATGCCTGTCCGTTTTCATAATACCAGCCATTATAATTATCCTTCTGAAGTTCGGCGGCATAGGTCTGCTGATTTGGTCACAGCAATATGCAGCCTGCCAGTGCAAGCATACAAGCTGCCAGTTTAAATACACTGAATTTTGTGTTTTTCATCTTTATTTCCTCCCTAATTGTGATTTTATTTATTGCATATGCGATAATTTATTGCAATCATAGGTCTGTTTTTCCTAAATTTCAAGACAACTTTCCCCAATGACAATTTTTTATACCTCAATGCCCTGTTTCTTTTTGACATCTTTATAATAAGACCTTAAAATACTTATATATTAAGTTATTCAGAAACGGGGATTCGTATGAATATATTACTTTTAGAAGACAATTGTACAGAATTACAAATTTTATATAATATTCTTAAAAAACACTGGCCGCAATTTCATTATACCTGTTGTCAAAATTATAATGATGCTCAAAAATCCATTTTATCAGTTCAGTATGATATTTTTATTCTTGACATACAGCTCTCATCCGCTTCCGATGCCTTTAACGGCATCACTTTTGCCCGGTATATCCGAAGTCTCCCTGCTTATCGGACAACCCCTGTGCTTTTTAGCACCGGCACCTCTGATACTATCCAAAAATGTGTTAATGAAGTCCACTGCTACCATTACCTTGAAAAGCCCTATAATGAAGCTGTACTGGTTCATGCCATGAAAGAGCTGCTCGCCACATTATCCAATACGACTGATAACAACTATCTGACCATTAAATTATTAAATGATGTTACGACTCACGTGTGTTTATCAAATATTTTACTCATAAAAGCAAACGGGCATTATCTGACTTTCACTTGTGCCGACGGCGGCTTTACAAGTAATACCTATTCTTTATCTTCCATTGCTAAAATACTTCCATCGTATTTCACCCGCTGCCACAGAAAATATATTATTAATACAAATTTTATTACATCCTATGACAAGACCAACCTTTATCTGCATATTCATAATCATATTATTCCTGTTGGGAGAACGTTTAAAAAGGAGTTAGAAAATCATCTGCTTTATTAGCAGGTGATTTCCCAACTCCTTTGATTTCCATTATTCTACACCGTCCGCTTCCCGAACATCAACAGATACTCCTGCGCCTTCTGCAATGAAATACTCAGCTTCTTCTGTAACCGTTCCAGTATATCCTGCTCTGAAAGTCCGAATTCGTAACCTGTTTCAATGATTTCCTCGGCTCGTCCTTCACTTCGTCCTTCAACTAAAGTGTACCCCTTGTCAAGGACATTTTAAGAAGAAGGGATTTTTAAATATCTGCCAGTAGATGGCTGTATTGTTTTACTCAATTACCCTATTCTTTATCTATTTGTATGGAAGGGATTATTCCATTTAGAGGATATATCCCTGTTACTATATAATTGTAATATTCATTCGGAGATAGCTTCGCCAGTTTCCATTGATAACGATCATTGTTATAATAGTCCATCCAATCATCAATGACTTTCTTAACTTCCTCAAAAGATTCACATTCTTTTAATTTAAATTTAATATGATCTTTCATCCGTCCAAAGAAACTTTCCTGCGGTGCATTGTCCCAGCAGTTACCTCGCCTTGACATTGATTGTCTAAGTCCTTTATCCTTTACAAGCTGTATAAAGCTACAACTCGTATAATGGCATCCTTGATCACTATGGATAATTGTTTTGGTCGTTAATGAAATCCCATGTTTTTCTATTAACTGATTTACTGTTTCTAAAACAAAATCGACTTCCAATGATTCACTTAAAACATATGACAAAATTTGCTTTGTATATGCATCTATTATCGTTGATAAATAGCAAAATATTCCTCTATAGGGAATATACGTTATATCTGTTAATAGCACTTTTCTAGGACCATATGACTCAAACTGTCTCTTAACCAGGTTATCTGCAACAGTATTAGTCTTTATAGCTTTTGCCATTCTACGATATGGATTGGCTTTCCTTATTTCACATATCAATCCATATTTTTTCATCAGTCTGCGTATCTTTTTGACATTCATAATCACCGGAGGTTCCATATGTAAGAGTCTCATATAAATTCCCTGAGCCCCTTTATCGTATCCTCTATGCGTATAGGCTGCCAATATCAGTTCAAAATCCGCTCGATCCTGAATTTCCTTTTCAATTCTTTTTCTTTCTGATGAAACCCAATTATAATAACCGGATCGAGATCCCCCGGCTATCTCGCATAACATTTTTACTGAAAGCCTGTTATCAGATTTATTTATGGTTTCATGGATAATTTCAAATTTGTTATTTGACGTTTCCATGATTATTCCCGCTTTCCTAAATTGTCTGTCATTATAATTTTTTTTAAAAACTCAACTTCTTGACGAAGATACAAAAGTTCATTTTGCATTCGTTCTATCGATTGCGGAGATGACAATTCCTCTCTATTTGTTGCTTTCATGGGTATCCGTCTTTCACGATTTTCGCCTTCACGAAATCCTTTTCCTGATAATGCCTCTTTTTTAATACGTTGAACATAATTATCAATTTGTTTCTGTGTAAATATAGATAAATCATATCCTAATTCTTGCATGATTTTTCTTGGAGCATTACCTGCTTGATATCTAATCCAAAAATCTTCCTTAAATTTTATTGTAAAATAAAGCTTGTTTTTGGTAACTTTAAACGTATATGGATTTGCTTCAAGTTTTTTGATTTGTTTTGGTGTGTACTCTTTCATATTTCCTCCAGTAGATGTTTTTATTATACATCATCTACCAGAAGAAATCCCTTTCTTTTACTGTCCATAATTCGGGTTTTTATCCCTTCTTCTTATGTCCATTTTCAAGGAACCCTTCTTCTTATTGTGTCCACTTTATAGGGTATATTTTATTCACGTCCTTCTTCACGTCCTTCAACACGCCCTTCTTCACGCCCTTCTGCGATTCCCGCTTCCTTTATTCCCTGACTCAGATTGCACATCACATCCACCTCCTGCTCTATGTTTTGCTCTATCGGTATATCATATTCTTCTTTTATGATATTCAGTCTTTCTCCGGCTGTCAACCCCTCGGCAAACAGTGCTCCCAGCAGGCGATGCAGTTCATACTGCTCTCCCTGCCCCGGCAGTTCCTTTGCCAGTCCTATCATGACAATGTTAAATAAATCCAGTTTCCCTCTCCAGTCATAATATCCAACCAGATCATCTTTTACCAGATGGATATGGCTCAGGCTGTTCTCCTCCATGTTCATACACACCCAGATAGAGTATACTCTCTTGATATCATCATACTCCGTGTTTTCAAAATCCCGTTCCTTCTGTGACGAAATCAGGCGGCTTACGTAAAATACTGCCCTGTTTAATATTCCATATCTCTGCGGTTCATCTTTTTGTGCTTCCACATTAATAATAATCTGCGAAAGTCCGTCTTTCATCCGCACATAAAATACAATGTCAAACCGCACCAACCCCTCTGCATGTTCCTGATTCTCTGTATTTAATCCCGTGATTCGCTGACCGGATTTTACCCGCATCACTTCCTGATTCGTCAACCCCGGCTCTAACGGTATCCTGCTGATATACGGCTCTCCTTCTATTAAAGTTTCCACATATCTTGGATTCATTCCCTTAAATTCATCTACCGTTCTCACCAGTATCTGTGCCAGTATGCTTTTCTGCCCGAGCAGTCTTTTAGCACTTTCATCATACTGCGTTCCCTGATCTGCCGCCGTTACGGCATTATGTACCTCCGTATGCATTGCCCCCTCCTTTGCAAATGTATTAAGTTTTATATACCGGTATATATTCACCATATCATAGTTTATATATTTGTGCAATAATAATTCTATTATTTTTATGATTTTTATCATAAAAAAATAACGCAGTAAATATCTTTTTGATATCTCCTGCGTTATCTAAATTTCGCTTTATTTCTACTGACCTAAAAAGAATGCAAAATTTCCGGATGTTTCATCATACGTTTTTACATAAAGTCTATATGCTGAAAAATCTGATGAATATTCATAACAAAGTGTATTGCCGGTTGCCACATTTGTAAATAAATAATTTTGTGTCGTACCGATTCTTGAAATATACCACTTATTATATTCATTTTCCGCATCATAATCCTGCATAACAACCGTTTCTTTATCTGATGCAACTGCAATACAGTATCCCTGATCTCCATATTCAATCATATATTGATCTTCTCCGGTATAATGAATCGCAAAAATCTGACTTGCTCCATCAACATCGCGAACAAGATTCACCCATGTTCCTACAATCCCAGAATTCCCATACACATCCATCCTGTAGGTCTTCATTTCATCCGGACGAATGACATAACAGCCATCCCGTACAAGAATGCCATCCGTATGTAAATCCACCATGCCTAATATAATCAGAAGAATCACAACCGCCGTTGCCGCGCAGCCTGCAAGCTTTATCCAATACTTTTTCATCAGTTCCGCCCCCTTCCGGTTCTTCTTTCCGTCTTCATGCTGCTAAAAAGCATAAACCAAAGCGGACAAAATGCGATATCTATCAGATGATGCTCTGAAATACCAAACAACAGCATAATAAGCAATGCCACAATCATCGCATCTTTCTTACAATCAACCGCTTTATTAAAGCACAGATAATAAATATATGTAATCAGTGACAAAAATACCCAGCCGTACTTAATCGCAATTCGGATAAATGAATTATCCAAAAAGAAATTATACCCCAGCACTGCCTGGTTTTCCTCGACAACAGCGCCAAAAGCCGTAATACCATATTGAGCTAATCCCTGATAACTTAAAGATATCCGGTTAGAAAAAACCGCATCCAGCTTCTGATATACCGCATTGGCAGGATCATAAAATGTAACTGCCATCATACAGCCTACAACAGCTACCAGCATTAAAATACTGCCCGCCTTTAAAGCTTTGTACTTTGATAACTGAATATTACACAGCCCCAGTACTTTTACAACAAGTAACAGCAGACACATCACCATGGCACAGATAAAGTCATTTCTTGCAAATGTCTTTCCATATACCCAGTAACTTACAACACCCATCATTGTAATCTCTACAAATGTCAGCTTCTTTTCCCGCAGGGCAGCATACACCAGCATGATAAAAAGGACATGTGCTGCCATATCTGTCGGATAGATAATCCCCAGTGAATGTCTGACTCCTCTGTCAGCCTGCATAGTAATATCTGCTATAATTCCTGTCGTTGATGCATAGTAGGCAATTCCCTGAATAACTACTGCTATGCACAGATAGACATAGGCAATTCTTTTCCACGGTACATTTTTAGCTCCGACTAAAAGCAGTGCAAAATCAAACACTGCATTATCTTTCACAACATACGTTACAACACCGGCGCTCACAAGTATCAGCACCATAAAAACAGGTTCTAATACGGTACTATACTGCTTCTGCCATACCACAAGTGCAATACTTACCAGTACATATGCCATCAACGCATATCTTAATCCTAAATACAACGCATAGGGATACTTATACTCCAATACCGTTGAATACAGATAATACCACATTGTTATTCCAGCAAATAAAATTAAGTAAATATAATTCATATATTTACGAATTTCATCAGCCACAGATTGATTACTTTTCATCTCATGTTCTCCAAGTTTCATTTTAAGTTTCCTATTCTACCGTTACACTTTTTGCCAGGTTTCGCGGTTTATCCACATCCAGCCCCTTTGCCACAGACACATAATATCCGAGCATCTGCAATGGGACAACTGCCAGACTTGCCATAAAATGTGCATCTGTCTTTGGCACATATACTGTAAACTCCGCCGTGTCTTCAACTGTATAATTGCCATATGTGGTAAGTCCCATAAGATATGCCCCACGGCTCTTACATTCAACCATATTACTGATAGTCTTTTCATACAATTCATCCTGCGTAAGCACACCAATCACTAATGTACCATCCTCAATCAGACTAATTGTACCATGCTTTAATTCCCCGGCGGCATATGCCTCTGAATGAATATAGCTGATTTCCTTTAATTTCAGACTTCCTTCAAGGCTTACAGCATAATCAATACCACGTCCGATAAAAAATACATCTTTTGCCGCGGCCTGTTTGGCTGCAAATTTCTGTATTTCCTCCTGGTTATCAATCACTTCCTGAATTTTATCCGGTAATGTATCCAACTCTTTTATTAATTTTTCATATTCCGACATTTCGATTTCATTGCGTTCTTTTGCAAACTGCAATGCCAGCGTATATACAGCAATCAACTGGGCACTGTACGCCTTTGTTGTTGCCACTGATATTTCCGGTCCTGCCAATGTATAAAATACATTGTCCGCTTCCCTTGCAATAGAAGAACCTACTACATTTACTATTGCAAGTGTCTTTACCTGTCTGTTTTTTGCCTCTCTTAAAGCTGCCAGCGTATCTGCGGTTTCTCCGGACTGACTGATTAAAATAACCAGTCCATTCTTGTCTAATAATGGTTTTCTGTAGCGGAATTCGGATGCCAGTTCTACTCTCACCGGAATCTTTGCCAAATCTTCAATGACATACTGCGCAACCATTCCAACATGCCATGCCGAACCACATGCTACAATATAAATCTGACTAATTGACTGAATATCCTCTTTTGTCAAACCAACTGCTGACAAATCAATACTGCCATCTTTAACAACTGAATGTAATGTATCCGCCACTGCCTTGGGCTGCTCATGGATTTCTTTCATCATAAAATGTTCAAATCCGCCTTTTTCTGCGGCTTTTGCATCCCATTTTATCTCCACCAGTTCCTTTTCAATTTCTTCACCGTCAAGATTATAAAATGTCACTTTACCCTTTTCAAGTTTGCCGATCTCCATATTACCAATATAATAAACATGACGTGTATATTTTAAAATTGCAGGCACATCGGATGCAAGATATGCTGCATGATCCTGCACCCCGATAATCATCGGACTGTCTTTTCTTGCCACATAAATTTCTTCCGGATAATCTTTAAACATTACTGCCAGTGCATATGATCCCCTGATACGCACCATTGCATGATTAATAGCATCTACCGGTGTTCCAAGATACTTTTTATAATAATAATCAATTAGTTTTACGGCTACTTCTGTATCTGTGGAAGAATAAAAGGTATATCCTTTTTTTAACAGTTTTTCTTTCAGTTCCTGATAATTCTCAATAATACCATTATGTACTGCCACCACATTCATATCGTCCGTACAATGCGGGTGAGCATTTGTTTCTGACGGTTCTCCATGTGTTGCCCAACGGGTATGTCCGATTCCACAGTCACCTTTTAAGGCATGTCCGTTATCCGTTTTTTCTTCCAGATTTTTCAATCTGCCTTTTGCTTTTACAATCTCGGTTATATTTTCACCATTACGAATTGCCAATCCTGCGGAATCGTATCCTCTGTATTCCAGTTTAGATAATCCATCCAACAAAATCGGAGCTGCCTGTTCATTACCTATGTATCCTACTATTCCACACATATTCTTCTCCTCTGCGTTCTATATAACTCCCACTTTAATTAGTATTTTTTTTATAAGCTGTTTTAAACTTTGAATTGGATAGCAAATTGTAACTATTTGATTAAACGATTTTCCTTTTTTTAGACTATTAAAAAAAAACTCCTTTCTTTTCGGTGCAATCGATGGATGACTCAACTGATGATTAAATTGTATTGCTTTTTCTATATCCACATCAAATTTTTCAATATCAGCCTTCTCTATTAATTCAATACCCTTCTCCGTTTGACACAAAATTAAGGAAATTCCTTTTGCCTGTTCTTCCTGACTTAATTCACTTCCCCACGAATCGCCTAATGTTATATCAGATATGCGCTCTTTTCGTGCATAAGTACAACTATAGCAATTTTCAGTATATGAAATTGAATTTAAAAAAGCCATTGAATATTTATCAAGAGTCCCTCCTGTACCTATATATTTATCATTCTCCTTTAATTGAAATCTAGTTTTTGTTCGAAATTGAATTTTATCTATATTTTTTATTTCCAAATTATACTGTTTTAAAAAATATCTTAACAATTGAGGCGACGGTGTTCCATGACAAACTAAATCAACAGTATAGAGCTGTTTTTGTAACCTCTCACCGACATAGTTTTTAATTGCTGCAACTTGACAAGGCAAACCCACAAACAAAACTTTTTGATTATTTATAAGTTTATATTTTACTTCTTTATAGACTTCTTTTGGATTACTTTTAATGTATTTTGAACCACAAAATTTTTCAACTTCCTTTTCCTTTTCTGCAAAAGAAAAACAAAATGTTCCTTCTGTATACTCACAACTACAAACCACTCCGCCTGACTTAATAAATCCATATTCTATTGCTGTTGCAATTCCTCCAGATGATGATTTCTTTCTAAGTGCTTCTTCTTTAATCCATCCTTGCCACCATTTTATCGGTTTTAACAACTCAGAATGTTGATTATTCTGACATATCTTATAACACTGTCCACATTGAACACATTTTGATTTATCAATTATAGCGTTATATGCTGTTAAATCATCCTGAATTATAATTGCCTGTTTGGGACATACCGCTACACATGCCATACAACCAACACAACTATCCTTTTTACACACAGTAGTATTTTCTGCATTAATCATATTCTTTGCTCCTACTTCTAAGACATCTTCCTAGCTCTTTCCTAAAATAATACAATAACCGACTAATAAAATTAGTTCGACATGCGTAACAACACGGCGTTCTTATAAAATCAATCTTTTTACAATATGCCTTACAAAGATTATAAAATCCACGATTATACGATGCATCCGTTTTGCCTTTTGAATAATGAATCATTGGTATATCACATACATATACTGTTCCACCATTACACTTAGCTCTTAAACATAATTCAACTGCATATAAATGCCATGCATTACATACCTTTTCATCAAATAAATTTTCTTTAAAATACTTGGTATATCCACCAAAAAAGCACTCATCTAATGTATCACACTTTTCGATTTCTTTTACTCTATAAC
>OQVH01000108.1_pt1 | contig 58711 bp, 79 predicted proteins | sample 1691641 | NCBI WGS metagenome assembly OQVH01 (sample SAMN03418286, study PRJEB22391) | human gut metagenome | biome: human-gut; feature: organic feature; material: feces | host: Homo sapiens | place: Italy | collected 2013-04
AAAAAGGAGCCGTAACTGAAAGGTGAGTTGAAAAACTCAATTTCGTTACAGCCCCGTTATTTTTTGAGTATAATGAAATTGGTTCAAGCGCCTTTTTTTTGCGACGCCATGTAGATCGTTTATTCTTCGTCAATCCGTTCAATCTTGAAGAGGACCGGTCTGGTGCCGTCGCTGCAGCAGGCAATCATCGTGTTTTCTTCCTTCATCCAGCCCTTCATGATCGATCCGCCTTGTAGGCCGGCGTAGATATAGCGGGAGATGGCATCCCAGGCTTCGGAGCAATGGGGAATCTTCGGGCCGCCGGCCGTCGTGTCCGGATTACCGTGAGAGGTCACTAAGGTATCGAGGCCCATGCGCCAGAAGGAGTCGTTTTCTTCATTTCGTTCGAAGATGTACTCGTCGCCGACGTGGTAGCAGGGACAGGCACCGGAATTGGGATCGGCACAGTACTGCTGCTGGAGTTCGGGATATAGTTTTTTGTCGAGGATAGTAACTTTTACTTTGTGCTTCATGATAGGTCTCCTTTTCTGATAAAATAAGGGTAATCGATTGACAAACGAGGTGAGGACATGGCTATTACGCCGAAATATATTTTTGCCGAGGATTTCCGCGATTTAGAAGACTATTTTCTGTCTTGCCCTCATAAGGAGGTTTCCTTCGAAAAGGGCGACTATCTTTGGAAGCCCGGCGAGCCTTATGGGCGCATCCATTATTTAAAAACGGGTGTTGTCCAAAACTACTTGGAGCATGAAATGGGCTATCGGAAAATTCTTTATTTCCATGCCGGCGGGACGGTATTTCCCGGTTTTCACTACCAAAATTATAAGATTGAAGAATCTCTTTTAAGCCAAGCATTGACCCTGGTGGAGGCCTTGGAGTTTACGATGGCTCAGTTTGAGACTATGTTTGGCGAGAACGAAGCGTTGCGGCACCATATCATCGAATGGTACAGCGCCTATGTCAACCTATTTATTTACGACGGCGCTCACCAAGAGTTTAACAGCTCTCTTGTAAAACTGTGCAACCTCCTCTATCTGCTCCTCTTGCGAGAAGCGGATGAACAGGGGCAGAACCTGTATAATCTGACCCAAGAGGACTTGGCCGACATCCTCGGCGTCAGCCTGATCAACGTCACCCGGAACCTGACTAAACTGCGCCGGGCCGGCATCATCACGACCAGCCGCAAGCAGATTGCTGTCATCGATGCCGAACGACTCATGGCCCTTTGTTCCGGTGAGACCCTGTCTTTTTAGCATTATAGATCATTCCGGTCAGGTGGCTCTACATCAAATGACGCAGACTGGAAATTTTATTGAACGGGGAAATAGTTGACAAACAGGGGACTCGTAGCGCAATATGATGGTGTAATCATTTTGTCAGGAAGAAGGTGTGCCATGAAGGGAACGAAAATCTATTATGTTTACTTTATTCTGAGTCAGGTCATTTGGGGCGTGCTTCCGGCCTTTTGGCTGCTTTTGCGTCAGCTGCCGCCGCTGTATACGCTGGCATCTCGTATTATTTGGGCTTCGGTATTCTGCTTTTTCTTGATTCTCCAAAAACATCTCCTGCCGGGCCTGAAAGGCGTTGCCAAGGAGCGCTGGCAGTGGCCTTATATTGCCGGGGCCTGTATCTTTATCACCCTTAACTGGGGTTCTTATATTTACGCGACGACGCGGGGCTTTATTCTGCAAGCAAGTCTGGCCTATTTTATCAATCCTATCGTCGTCGTCTTTTTTGGAGGCCTGATTTTCCGGGAAAAACTGCGTCCTATCCAGAAGCTGTCCATCTTTGTGGCCGGTCTTGGATTGGCCCTGGCCTTTTTTATCTATGGCGTCGTGCCTTGGCTGTCCTTTATCATTTGCCTGACCTGGGCGACGTACAGTATGATTAAGAAAAAGGTCGTCCTCGACAGTCAGGTATCGGTCTTTATCGAATCCTTTTCCATGGTCCCCCTGGCCTTGGCATTTATTCTCTTTAGTGAAGCCAATGGTATCGGTGCGGCAGGCACATTCAGCGGTTGGCAATGGCTGCTCCTGCCGGCGACAGGCGTCGTTACGGCCGTTCCGATGATGCTCTTTTCGGCCGGTGTCAAAGGCATTCCCATGACGACGGGCGGCATCTTAATGTATTTTTCACCGAGCATTACCTTGATTATCGGCGTCTTGTCCGGCGAAGTCATTACCGAACCGCTCCTGTTGACCTTCTGCTTTGCCTGGGTGGCGGTGGCCCTTTACATGTACGGAATTTATCAAACCATCCATCGTCTTCGTCAAACGACATAACAACATAACAACATAAAAAAAGAGGCTGTGCCGGAATGAGGCTTTTCATCCACATTCTATGCACAGTCTCTGTTGCATTCCGGATATTATTTTTTGATGCGCTTATAGTCGCTGTCGAAATAGCGGCCGGCACGGATATCGTCGGTCATGCCTTTGTAAGGCGCTTCGGCAATGACGTCTTCGTTGTTTTGGCCGGCCTTGCCAATGTAGGTAATGGTGGCGAATTCCGGGACTAACAGTTTCGGATAGGTGGCGTATTTTTCTCGGGATTCATGCATGAGATCGAGATGTTCATTTTGGTAGCAGACCGTAATTTCCGGATGTTCTTCGACCCATTTCGGGAAGAAAATGGTGCCGTGCATCTTCTTTTCATTGGGCATGAAATCGAGGGCGACGTCGGTGCCGGTCGGTTCCGTCCAGGTAACTTTAAAAACGCCGTCGGTCAATTTCACGATATCGGCCGGCTGGTCCGTTACCCAACGGCCGGCGACCATGCCGCCGTGAATGCGGTAATCAACGGTGTGGTCGTTTTTGGCATACCATTCGTACTCCCAGCCGTTATCGTAGGTGTAAATAAAATGGGTGCCTAAAAAATCGTCTAATTCTTTGAATTCCATGGTCATAACCTCCTGTATCTTGAACCCCTGTGAAGGATAGGGCAATGTATGATAAATGCTTAAATTATAACATGTAAATAATTACATGTTTGTTTACACTGCATATGATATACTTAGTAATAGGAAAAGTCAAGGTTTGGTTTAACTATTTTTACTCATCCGAAATTTGAAAGAGGTGAACTGTCGTGGCTCAAAAGAATACATTGAGATATGTCATTTTAGGGTTACTGTCAAAGGAGCCCCTGGCGGGCTATGATATAAAGAAAGCCTTTGAAGGCGAAATCGGTGATTTTTGGTACTCCAATCACAGCCAAATCTATCCGGAGCTCAGTCGCATGGAACAGGACGGCTTCATCATCGGTCATGAAGAGGTTGTCGGCAGTAAGCTGACTAAGAAAAAGTACACCATTACGGCGGCCGGGAAAGCCTTATTTAATGAATGGCTGGCGGAATCGTTGAGTTCGCTGCCGCCGACGCGAGACGAATTTGCCATGAAGGTCTATTTTATGGATTCGTCAGAGAATCCGCTGCTGGTGGCGTTGTTTCAGGAAGAAATTTTGCGCCATGAAGAAAAACTCGATTATTTGCAGTCGCGCTGGAAGGCATTATTTGCCGAAAAAGGAAAGGAAGAGACTCACTTCGGCCATGCCTTGATTTTAGAGCGGGCCATTCGCCGCGAACAAGATCTGTTAGCCTGGCTCCATGAGGCTTATAAACGGCTGCCGGGTAAAAATCAATAAGGTTCGTAACGAAAGAGGGGCCTGAAGGGCCAAAAAAACGCTCCCTACCGTCAAATTTTTTATCGCTGACGGTAGGGAGCGTTCGTTTTATATCGTTTTTTTCTTACGTTAGCCGCCTATTTACTTTCAAAGAAGGCTTTATAGGCGAGGTAGCCGCTGTAGGCATCGGCCTTGGCCACGATTTCTAAAGGAGCGTGCATGCTGTGCATGGCAACGCCGCAGTCGACGACGTCGCAGCCCCAGTCGGCCATGATGTAGGCGATGGTTCCGCCGCCGCCCTGGTCGACTTTGCCGAGTTCGCCGACCTGCCAGGGCACTTCGTTTTCGTTGAAGATGCTGCGGATCTTAGCCATGAATTCGGCGTTGGCATCGTTGCTGCCGCCCTTGCCGCGGGCGCCGGTGTATTTGCACAGGCAGATGCCGTAGCCTAATTGGGCCGAGTTTTGCTTTTCGTAGGCGTCGGCAAAGACGGGATCGAAGGCGGCCGAGACGTCGGCCGACAAGACTTCACTGTTGCGCATCGTCCGGCGCAGCCAGATTTCTTCCGGATGATTTTGAAGGGCCAGGAGTTCGGCAATGAAGTCCGGGAAGTACGAGGACTGGACGCCGGTGTTGCCGACGGAGCCGATTTCTTCTTTATCGGCGAAGAGGGCGACCTGTGTCTTTTCGCCGGCCTTGGCATCGAGGATAGCGGCCAGGTTGGCATAGGAGCAGACGCGGTCGTCGTGACCGTGGGACATGATCATCGAGCGGTCGAGACCGACGTCGCGGCTCTTGACGGCCGGGATGATTTCCAGTTCAGCACTGGTGAAGTCTTCTTCTTCGATGTCGTATTTTTCTTTTAAGAGGGTCAAGATGGCCGGTTTCGTCTTTTCTTCTTCCGTGTGAATGCCGACGAGGGGCATGAGCATTTCACCGCTGATGGCTTCGCTCAGTTTTTTTGCGGCCTGATCCTTGCCGAGATGGGGCAGGAGGTCATTGATGAAGAGGACGGGATCGTTAGGATCTTCACCGATGGAGACGTCGATTCGCGTTCCATCTGCCTTATAGACGACGCCGATGAGGGAGAGAGGCATGCAGACCCACTGGTACTTCAGGACGCCGCCGTAATAATGGGTTTTTAAGTAGACGATTTTATCCTGTTCAATGACCGGAATCGCCTTGACGTCGAGGCGGGGGCAGTCAATGTGGGAGCCGACAATCTTGAGGCCTTCTGCAATGGGCGAGGAGCCGATGACGGCTAAGATGACCGATTTTCCCTTTTGGTCCCAATAGACTTTATCGCCGGCCTTGAGGCTGGTATAGTCGCTGAGGGGCTTAAAGCCGGCTTCCCTGGCTTGGCGGAGTATTTCTTTGTTGGCCAGGCGTTCCGTCCGGGCTGTGTCGAGAAATTGACGGTATTGGTTGCTGTACGTTTCCATCTGGTAGCGCTGTTCGGCTGAAAAGCGGGACCAGGCACTGTTTTCAGTATCAAATGCTTTCATGAGTGATCCTCCTTTAAACATATTATTGTCTATTATACTCCAAATCAGTCCACTTTGTCGCGGGTATTGAAATCTTATCCCCGGATGCATACTATTCTTTACTGAATAAAATAAAAGAAACTATTGTATTATTATAAAAACAGTGGTATTATTAACCATATTTTATAAATAAAAATTCATAAATAGGGGGATTTATGATGATGGATAAGAGGGGTATAAAGAAGATAATAAACGAAGTTACGCCGGATATTATTGCCATGCGGCGTCATATTCATGAAAATCCAGAGCTATCCGGTGAAGAAGTGAATACGGCGGCCTTTATGGCGGAAAAACTCCGCTCTTTCGGCGTGGAGGTGGAGGAACACGTCGCCGGTACGACGGCTGTTTTGGGCTATTTAAAAGGGGGGAAGCCGGGCCCGGTCATCGCTTTGCGGGCCGATATGGATGCCTTGCCGATGACGGAAGAAACGGGACTTCCCTTTGCGTCGAAGTCTCCCGGCAAGATGCATGCCTGCGGCCACGACGGCCACATGAGCATTCTCCTCGGGGCAGCGGAAGTGCTGAGCCGGATAAAGGACGACCTTTCGGGGACGGTCGTCTTCATTTGCCAGCCGTCTGAAGAAAAATCACCTGTCGGCGGTGCTAAGGGGTTGATTGCGTCCGGGGCTCTCGACGGCATCGACGCCGTCTACGGCCTCCACGTCTGGCCGACCTTGCCCAGCGGTGCTATTGGGGTCTTGCCGGGGCCGATGATGGCTGCATCGGATCACATTCGCATCGTCATGAAAGGCAAGACCAGTCACGCCGCCATGCCTCATAAAGGGGTAGATACCATCGTTGCGGCAGCTCAGTTCCTGACCGCGGCCCAGACCATCGTCAGCCGTCGGGTAAATCCATTGTATCCGGCGGTCTTGACCTTCGGTAAGATCACCGGCGGTACGCGGTACAACGTCGTTGCCGACACCGTGGAAATTGAAGGGACTTGCCGGACCTATCATGAAGAAGCACAAGATGCTGTCGAAACGTATCTTCAGGATACACTGAAGGGCATGGACGCCATGTACGGGACGGAAAGCACCCTTTATTACGAACGGGGCTATGCAGCTGTCCGCAATACGCCGGCTCAGGCCGATTTTATTGCCGGCGTCGTCCGTCAGTGTCTGGGAGACGAAGGATTGGCGGATGTTCAGGAACCGGCTATGACGGCTGAAGATTTTTCAGGATACCTGCAGCACTTTGACGGGGGCTTTTTCTGGCTCGGTGCGACGCCCCAGGGGCAGACGGTCTATCCCCTGCACAATACACATTTTGCCGTCGATGAAAAATGCCTGCCCATCGGTGTCGAAATCATGGTATCCTTAGTACTTGCAAAAACGGCATAAAATATAACGTAAAGATCTCCTATGACTAGCAGTCACAGGAGATCTCTTTTTTTGCATAATTCTTTTCTTTTTTAGAAAGAATTATTTTTTTACCTTTTAGGGGAAAGGGGATGGCTATAGTGTCACTAAGAAATAATAATAATGGTTATCAGTGATAAAGTTTCAATCTTTTAAGAATACTCATAGATGTAGGCTACATCTTAATTTTTTAGCATACCCATAACTCTTGACTTTTTTTGTCCAAAAAAATATGATAGAGGCAAGAATTACAAATACTAATTACGAATACGGAGTGCTTTTTATGTTTATGAATCGGCAAACGGATTATGCGTTGCGGATGTTGCGTGCCTTGACGGACGAAAAACAGCATAGTGTGCGTTCGCTGGCCGAAGATGAACAGGTTCCGCAGGCATTTACTTACAAGATCCTAAAAAAACTATCGCAAGCTGGGCTTGTTAAGCTTTCCAGAGGACCGGGAGGTGGTTGCCACTTAGTCGAAGATTTAAAGAACGTCAGCCTCTATGACCTGATTACGATTATGGAGGGTGATGCCCATGTAACGGCATGCATGCAGGGTTCGTATGATTGTGAATGGCGCAGGACTCACGGGATTTGCAAAATCCACTTGAACTTGTGCGTCGTTCAAGAAGAAATCAATCAAAAGCTGCGTGCAAAAAGCCTGTGGGAAATCATAGGAAAGAATAGTTAATCAAGTTGTATCCATAAAGGAGGAGTATGATATGCTGTTTCAAACAACTGCCGAACATGAAGCCTTACGAAAAGAGATCCGCAAATTTGCGGAAGCGGAAGTAAAACCGATCGCCTTTTCGCTGGACCAGAACAATGAATTTCCGGATGAAATCGTAAAGGCTATGGGCAAACATGGCTGGATGGGTCTCCCGTATCCGAAGGAATACGGCGGTGCAGGCCTCGATGTCACGAGCTATGCCATTGCTGTTGAAGAATTCTCCCGCGTTGACGGCGGTGTCGGCGTTATCCTGTCGGCTCACACCTCGTTGGGCACGTATCCGATCGCAGCCTTCGGGAATGAAGAACAGAAGAAAAAATACTTGGTTCCTTTAGCAAAAGGGGAAAAACTGGGCGCCTTCGGTTTGACTGAAGAAAATGCAGGTTCCGATGCCGGCGGTACGGAAACGACGGCTGTCGATAAAGGGGACTACTACCTGCTCAACGGTGGTAAGATCTTCATCACCAATGCTCCGAAAGCTGATATTTACGTCGTCTTCGCTGTTACGACTCCGGATATCGGCACCAAAGGCATTTCGGCCTTCATCGTAGAAAAAGGCTGGGAAGGCTTCAGCTTCGGCGACCATTACGATAAATTAGGTATTCGCTCGTCTTCGACGGCAGAATTGATTTTCAATGACGTCAAAGTTCCGAAAGAAAACCTGCTCGGCAAAGAAGGCCAGGGCTTCAAGATCGCTATGGCAACTCTCGACGGCGGCCGTATCGGTATCGGTGCTCAGGCACTGGGTATCGCTCAGGGCGCTTATGAAAGTGCACTTGACTATGCCAAAGAACGTATCCAGTTCGGTCAGCCTATCGGCATTCACCAGGGCATTTCCTTTAAATTGGCAGATATGGCAACGAAGCTGCGCGCTTCCCGTTACCTGATTTATTCGGCAGCTGAATTAAAAGAAAAACACGAACCGTACAGCATGGAAGCGGCTATGGCTAAGATGTACGCTTCGGATTCGGCCATCGAAATCACCAACGAAGCCCTTCAGATCTTCGGCGGCTCCGGCTTCTTGAAAGGCATGGACGTCGAACGTGCTTACCGCGATGCTAAGATCACGACGATCTATGAAGGTACCAATGAAATTCAGCGCGTCGTCATTGCTGCTCACTTGTTGGGCAAAATCGGCAAAGCAGATGGTGGTGCCGGCCGCAGCTCGGCTCCGAAGAAAGCAGCTCCGGTTACGGGGATCCGTAAAAACCAGTTGTTTCGCGACGGAAGCGCAAAAGACAAAGTCAAAGCCCTCGCAGACGCCCTCAGACATGACGGATATGACTTCTCCGTCGGTATTGCAGCAGATACGCCTATTGTTGAGGCAGAACGTGTTGTCTCAGCTGGCAAGGGCATTGGGAAAAAAGAAAACATGAAGCTTATCGAAGATTTGGCAAAGGCTGCCGGGGCTGCTATCGGCTCGTCCCGTCCGGTTGCTGAAACCCTCCGCTATGTACCGCTCAATCGCTATGTCGGCATGTCCGGCCAGAAGTTCACGGGCAACTTATACATTGCCTGCGGTATTTCCGGTGCGAAACAGCATTTGAAAGGCATCAAAGATGCATCTACAATTGTAGCTATCAATAAAAACGGCAACGCTCCAATCTTTAAAAACTGCGACTACGGTATCGTCGGCGACGTTCAGGAAATCCTGCCGCTCTTAGCACAGGAACTCGGCCTGGAAGATAAAAAGCCGGCTCCGCCGATGGTTAAGATGAAACGCCCGGTCGTTCCTAAACCGGAACCGATTGGCCCGAAATATGTCTGCAACGGCTGCGGCTATGTCTATATTCCTGAATTAGGTGATGAAGAAGCTGATATTGCACCGGGAACCTTGTTCAAGGACCTGCCTGATGATTGGGTTTGCCCGGAATGCGCTGAAGAAAAGAGTCATTTTATTCAAGAATAGTGCGGCGAAAGGAGTCGATAAATTATGTATTGCGTACGCAAAGTAACAAAAGATGTTTCTTGGGTCGGTGCTAATGACCATAGATTACATTTGTTTGAAAATATTCACCCCATTCCCTTGGGCGTTTCTTATAATGCTTACCTCTTGCTCGACGAAAAGACGGTATTGTTTGACACGGTTGACTGGGCTGTCTGCCGTCAGTTCTTAGAAAACGTAGAACACGTTCTCAACGGCCGCGACCTCGATTATATGGTCATTAACCATATGGAACCGGACCACTGCGCCAGCATGGAAGAAATCGTTCTCCGCTATCCGAATGTTAAAATCATCAGCACGGAAAAATCCTTCATGCTCATGCGTCAGTTCGGATTTAAAATCGATAACCAGGAATTGATCGAAGTCAAGGAAGGCGACACGACGACCTTCGGTAAACATACCGTAACCTATGTAGAAGCTCCGATGGTTCACTGGCCGGAAGCTATGGTCACCCTCGACCTCACCGACGGCATCCTCTTCTCGGCAGACGCCTTCGGTTCCTTCATCGCTCTTGACGGCAAACTGTTCGCCGATGAAGTTAACTTCGACCGCGATTGGCTCGATGAAGCACGCCGTTATTACACCAACATCGTCGGCAAATACGGCCCTCACGTACAGCACCTCTTGGGCAAAGCTGCGACGGTCTTGGATAAAATCAAAGTCATTTGCCCGCTCCATGGTCCGGTCTGGAGAAAAGACTTCGGCTATCTGCTCGACAAATATCAGCGCTGGAGCACGTATACACCGGAAGAAAAAGGCGTCCTCATTGCCTACTCTTCGATGTACGGCAACACGGAAGCTGCTGCTCAGAACTTGGCTTCGAGACTTTGCGAAAAGGGCGTTACCAATATCCGGATCTGCGACGTTTCTTCAACTCACGTTTCGGAATTGATTTCCCAGTCCTTTAAGCTCTCTCACTTGGTACTGGCTTCGGTAACGTATAACCTGGGCATCTATCCGGTCATGCTGGACTTCCTCGAACACATGAAGGCTCTTCACGTACAGAATCGGACGATTGCCTTGATCGAAAACGGCTCTTGGGCTGTAAAATCCGGCGATTTGATGCAGGAATTCATCGACAATAACCTGTCTAATATGACCATCCTCAATGAACGCCTGTCCCTCGCTTCGGCCATGCATGACGACAAAGCGGTAGAACTGGAACACTTAGCTGACGCTTTGGTCGAAAGCATTAACAACACTGACGTAAAATAATCATACTCTTTCTCTTCCCTGAGATTGGACTCGGATTTCTATCCGGGTCCAATTTTTTATGTTTTTAGAATTTGCATAATAATTTTTAAAAAAATGCAAGAGAAAAAAGGAATCTGCCTGCCTTACAGCGAATATATAATAGTAACTGATTCCATAGGAGGCGATTGTTTTATGAAAGAATACACAAGTGATAAAATTCGCAACGTTGCTGTACTTTCGCACGATGGCGCCGGCAAAACGGCGGTTGTTGAATCGTTACTGCTGGCCTGCGGTGCTGTCGATGCCGTCGGCGTCGGTAAAGACAACAAGCATATTATGGATTATGAACCGGAAGAAATTAAGCGTAACGTAACGATTCAGCTCAGTATTGCTCCTTGCGAATGGGAAGGCTATAAACTGAATTTCCTCGATACGCCGGGGTACTCTGAATTTTGCGGTGAAGTTCGCGCTGCCCTCAGAGCCAGTGACGGCATTCTGTTGGTCGTATCGGCAGAATCGGGCGTCGAAATGGATACCGAACGGGCTTGGGACTACGGTCTCGAATTGAAACTGCCGCGCATGGTCTATGTCAATAAGATGGATGTAGAACACGCTGACTTTTTTGGCTGCTTGGAAAAACTGCGCTCCGTATTCGGTAAATCCATCATGCCTCTTCAGATTCCGATCGGTGAAGGTAAAGATTTCCGCGGAATTATCGACGTTTGCAAAATGGTCGCCTGGGAATGGAATAACGGACAATGCACGGAAATTAAAGTTCCGCCGGAATACATGGCCAAGGCTCGTGAAGTGCGTGAAATGTGCATGGAAGCCGCTGCGGAAGGCGACGATGAACTGTTGGAAAAATACCTCAACGGCGATGAACTGACCATCGAGGAACTCCGCAAGGGACTCTATCAAGGGATGCTTACGGGCCGCGTCTGCCCGCTGATGTGCGGCAGTGCTATCCACCATATCGGTACGGCTGAACTCCTGCGCCGTATCATTACCTACATGCCCGATGCTTCGCAGAAGGTCATGATGGGGACCGATAAGAAGACGGAAGAACCGGTCATGGTATATCCCAATAAACCCTTTACGGCTTTCGTATTTAAAACCGTCGTCGATCCCTTTGCTGGAAAGCTCAGCTATGTCCGCATTTTCTCGGGCGAACTCAAAGAAGGCGACCGGCTCTATAACGTAACCCAGGGCGAAGATGAAAAGATGGGCAAGGTACTGACCTTGGTCGGTAAGGAACCGATTCCCGTTCCCGTTGCTGTTGCCGGCGATATCGTTGTCCTGCCGAAACTGGCTCATGCCCGTACCGGCGATACCTTTGCATCTCCTGATTTCCAAGTGACCTATGATCCCATTCGTTTCCCCAACCCGCTCCATACGGTAGCCCTGGTTCCGGAAAAGAAAGGCGAAGAAGAAAAATTGATGAACGCCCTCTTGCGGATCAGTGAAGAAGATCCGACATGCACCATCGACAAGAGCGTAGAAGGAAAACAGCTCATCGTTCGCTGCATGGGCGACGTCCACCTCGATCACATCCTCATCAAGATTGAACGGAAATACGGTGTGAAAGCGAAACAGGAAGAACTGTACATTCCTTATCGGGAAACGATTAAGGAAAAGGCGACGGCCGAAGGCAAACATAAGAAACAGAGTGGCGGTCACGGTCAGTTCGGTCACGTATTCCTCGATATCGAACCGCTCACGACGGGTGAACCCTTTGAATTCGTCGATAAGATTTTTGGCGGCGCCGTCCCGAGACAGTACATTCCGGCCGTTGAAAAAGGTGTTCGTGAAACCTTGGAAAAGGGACTTATTGCCGGCTTCCCGATGATCAATGTCAAAGTCACTCTGACGGATGGTTCCTATCACCCGGTCGACTCTTCAGAAATGGCCTTTAAGGTCGCTGCCGGCCAGGCGTTAAAGAAGGCCGTACCGGAAGCTAAACCGATTCTCTTGGAACCGATTTACAACGTCGACGTCGTCATCCCTGAAGATTATATGGGCGATGTCATGGGCGACTTCAGCAGCCGCCGCGGCCGAATCCTCGGTATGGAACACCATCGTAACCGCAAGGGCATCATCGTCGTAAAGGCACAGGTTCCCTTGGCTGAAATGCGGGATTACGTAACGATTCTTCGCTCCATGACACAGGGCAAGGGTACCTTCAATATGGAATTCTATGCCTATGAAGAAGTACCGAAAAAAATCATGGATGAAATCATTGAAAAGAGACAGGCCGAATAGAACGGAAGCCTATCTTGCTATATGGTAAAAGGGGGCACTGCCGGGAGAATTTCTTTCGGTCAGTGCCTTTTTTCTACTCGATCGCTATAGGCGCGGTAACTTATGAATGTCCCTGCACTTGAACATATCATCATGTAGGAGATGGTATGTTCGTAAGTTGATTCTAATGAGGCCGGGTGTGATATAATAAAAATAAACATTAATATCAGGGAGGAAAGCTTATGATGTACCCTTACATGACTTTGGCGGACGATACGGAGATTACGCATTCGTCAATCCAGGGAGACGGAACCGTAAAAGTGTATATTGAAACACCGTGTAATGGAGGTTTTAATCATGCAACTTGCATCCTGCCCAACTATAAATGGCAGGATATTCAAGGATATTCAGAGTCTGATATCAAGGAATGGGATGCTTTCGTTCACGATAATTCGCATTTAATCTCTCCGCGTTAATCCTCTACCTCTTAAGGTAGGGGATTAACGCGGGTCTGGCGAATTTACGCAAGTAATGGAGCCAGACAGATTGGCTGCAGTGTCATTCTATGATGTCATCAGTCGTATAAGGCATAAGGTAGTGATATATCATGGAATTAGACAATAATAATCATTCAGTATTCTTGCTTCATTACCATTTGGTCTTATTCGTGAAATATCGACGCAAGGTGTTTTCCGAATCCCTGAGTCAGTTTTCAAAGGATATTTTTGTGAGAATCGGTGCTTCTTATCATATCACTTTGGAAGAATGGAATCATGACCAAGATCATGTACATATCCTATTTCGTGGACATCCGAATACGGAACTGTCAAAGTTCATCAACGCCTATAAGCGTGCCAGCTCCAGACTCATCAAAAAGGATTTTTCGGAGGTCCGTCAAAAGCTCTGGAAAGAGATGTTCTGGTCGCGTAGTTTTTTCCTTTTGCCCCCTGGCGGTGCTCCCATAGAAATCATCCGAAAGTACATCGAACATCAAGGACGGTGAATCGTATGAATCTGGCCTACCGCTATCGTCTGTATCCGACAATCGAACAAAAAAGCCTGTTTGCCAAGACGTTCGGCTGTGTCCGGTTCATCTACAATAAGATGCTCGATGACCGCCTAGACTGTTACCAGAAGACCGGCAAAAAGCTGAACAATACGCCGGCACAGTATAAGGCAGAATATCCCTGGCTCAAGGAAGTGGACAGTCTGGCATTAGCCAATGCTCAGTTGAACCTCAATCGGGCCTACAATAATTTCTGGAAAAATCCGAAGCATTTTGGCAAGCCGCGTTTCAAGTCCCGAAAGAGCGGCTGCTTCGCATATTCTACGAATAACCAGAAGGGGTCCGTACGTATCGAAGATGGCAAGATCAAACTGCCAAAAGTCGGCTGGGTGAAACTTCGCCAGCATCGTCCACTCATGCCAAACAGTATCATAAAGACCGTTACTATTCGCAAAACACCCGCTGGAAAATACTATATCAGTATATTGGTCGAGTACGAAAATCAAGTGCTCCCCATAATACCAAAGCGTTTTCTGGGACTGGATTTTGCTATGAAGGGTCTTTACGTGGCTTCGGACGAACCGGATGCTGCTTATCCTGATTTTCTGCGCAAAGCCGAGAAAAAATTGGCTAAAGCGCAAAGAATCCTGAGTCGAAGGGCTAAGGACAGTAAAAATCGCGAGAAACAAAGAAAACGAATCGCTGTACTGCATGAGAAAGTAGCGAATCAGCGCCGCGATTTTCTGCACAAGAAATCCCGCTTTCTTGTCGGCCGCTATGATGCTATTGGGATCGAAGATATCTCCCTCAAGGCGATGGCCAAACATAAGAAAGGCCGTAAATTCAGCTTCGGCAAATCCGTAGCCGATAATGGATGGAGTCTTTTTGTGCAGATGCTTTCCTATAAGCTTGCCTGGCAGGGAAAACCTCTGGTTAAAATCGATAAATGGTATCCCAGCAGCCAGATTTGTCATCGCTGTGGGTATCAAAATACGGATACAAAAGACTTATCGGTTCGCGAGTGGACGTGTTCGGAATGTGGGATACATCATCATCGTGATAAGAATGCTGCCATAAACATTCGCGAAGAAGCAAAACGTATAGTGCTAGCTTGAGCTTCAGATATATACCGTGGGTCGCACGGGAATCTACGCCTGTGGAGAGTGTGTAAGACGCGTAGTTCTTCGGAGCTGCAGCGCTGTTCTCGTAGAATCAGGAAGCTCCCGCCTTTTAGGCGGAAGTACGTTCACTTATGCAATTAGCCGCTGAAGGCGGTATTCATAACCTTTATTTAGAATCGGTCCCTATGTGATTTATTTTTGGTCGAATGAAAACTACCCTATTGAACCTATACATGTTCATATTGCAGAGGGAACTCCTGCCAAAAATGCGACAAAAATTTGGATTACGAGTAAAGGTGGAGCTCTATTGTGTAATAATAATTCTAGGATTCCGAAATCGGCTTTGAACTTTTTATTAAGAAGTATTGAAGCAAATCACAAGTTAATCGTAAAAAGGTGGATAGAACATTTTGAAGAAATCACTTTTTACTGCTAAAAATAGGTTCGCATATTGTGGACCTATTTTTTGTTTGCGCAAATTCTGTCTCCGCGGCAGCATCTGGAATAACTATGCGTAATTAGCATGTGATACTTTACTGTAACGCTTGTAACGGCCGGCTGTGCGGCGTATAATATGACTATAAGTAAACGTAAAACGTCGTACTATGCAATTAGTATAGATACTATGGAAAGGGTGATTTCTATGTCTCAATGGACAGACATGTACAAACAAAAATTGATGACCCCTGAAGAGGCGGTCAAAGTCGTAAAATCAGGCGACTGGGTAGATTACGGTATGGGTACGACCCAGCCGGTTCTCCTCGACCAGGCCTTGGCAGCCCGGCGGGACGAACTGCAGGACGTAAAAGTCCGCATGTGTCTTTCCGTCGCTCCCCGTCAAATCATTGAACAGGATCCGGACCGCAAAGCCTTTACGGCCATGAACTGGCATATGGGCGGCTATGACCGGAAAAAATGCGCACTCGGCCAGATGAACTTCATCCCCATGTGCTATCGCAATAAACCGTCCATGTACCGTGACCTCCTTGACGTCGACGTGGCCCTCATCACGGTCGGCCCTATGGATAAACACGGGTTCTTCAACTTCGGCCTGGCTGTATCGGCAACGGAAGCGATTACCCAGAAGGCTAAGAAAGTCATCGTCGAAGTCAATGAAGCTATGCCTCGCGTCCTCGGCGGCCGCGGCGAATGCATTCATATCAGCGACATCGACGGTATCGTCGAATACGGCAATCATCCGTTGGCAACGATTCCCTTTGCCACGGGGGACGATATCGACGCCACCATTGCCAAAATGATCGTTGAACAGGTTCCTAACGGTGCGACCCTGCAGCTGGGCATCGGCAGCCTGCCGAATACGATCGGCGCCCTCTTGTCTGAATCGGACTTGAAGGATTTGGGTGTTCACACGGAAATGCTCGTCGACGCCTTCTATCTGATGTATAAGAACGGTCAGCTGACTAACCGCCGCAAGGCTTTTTGCCCCAATAAGGTAAGCTGGTCCTTTGCCCTCGGCACGCAGGACCTCTATGACTGGATGGATGACAACCCGTACCTGGCAGCTTACCCGGTAGACGTCATCAACGACCCCTTTGTCATCGCTCAGATGGATAACTTCATCTCTATCAATAACTGTATCGAAGTCGACCTCTTCGGCCAGGTTTCTTCCGAATCGTCAGGAACGCAGCAGATCAGCGGCAGCGGCGGCCAGCTCGACTTTACGGACGGCGCTTATCGTTCGCCGGGCGGCAAGAGCATCATCGCCCTTCGCTCGACCTTCCACAATAAGAAGACCGGCCGCGATGAATCGCGTATCCTGCCGACCCTCGCTCCGGGAACGACCGTTACCGACCCGCGGTCCCAGATCAACTTTGTCGTTACCGAATACGGCATGGTCAATCTCATGGGGGCTTCGACGTGGGAACGGGCAGAACGCCTGATCAGCATTGCTCATCCTGACTTCCGGGAAGACCTCATCAAAGAAGCCGAAAAAATGAAAATTTGGCGCTACAGCAATAAAAAATAAAACCTTTAAATTTACAGGCCGTCCATTTGGGCGGCCTTTTGTAATGCTGAATCTTAGCGCCGGACTATTAAAAACAATAAAACTTTGCTATAATATAATGATATCGCAATAGGCGTTGTAAATGGCTTAGTTATGCGGATTTTTCTAAATTCGTCAAAAATTCGTCAAAAAAAATTAAGCAAATATTTTCAAAATATTTTCGGCCGCCTTGCGTCTCATGTCGTCGGTATAGTCCACGTAAACGTTGATAACCGTTGTTACCGTATCGCCGAGTAAGGCCGACACCGTCTTAATGTCTACACCGTTGGCCAATAACCTAGTGGCGTAGGTATGACGGAGGGAATGCGTCGAGACATCCGGAAGAATCCTATGGATGCGGCGATTGACATTCCAGTTGTGCGGCCGGCCATTTGGCCATAAGGTACGGGAGAATGACAAGGGCTGGCGTGCCTTGTATTCTCGCAATATCGTAAGTAGTGCCGGCGGGATGGGGACGACGCGATGTCCTTTTTCTCCGTTTTTCAGCGGGCGAATATCTTCACGCCCCCGATCAACGCGCCCATATTGCTTAGTGACGCTGATGGTTGATTTCCGGAAGTCGATATCGTCCCAGGTCAACCCCATAATTTCGCCGAAGCGCAGGCCCGTATACCCGGCGATAGCACAAGGGATGTAATACTTATCGTCTTGAGTAGCCATGTGTTGCATGAGCGCCGAAAATTCGGACCGTGTAAGCGCTCGTATCTTCTGTTTTCGGCCATTTTTGGGGGGCTTGATTTCTTGGGCCGGGTTATCGGTCCGGAGATGGTATGGAGATACTGCATATCGCATTACCAATTTAAGGCACCTAATGTTAAGTTGTATTGTCTCCAGTGCGTAGTCCCATTGATCCATAGCCTTACGGATATCAAGATAAGTAATATCGCGGACTGGCTTATCTACCAAGTCGCCAAACTTAAGGATGGCGTACCGGTAGATTAATAGAGTGTTATATGCCAGATTCCGGTCGCGGAAAACGTATTCAGCGAACTCTTTTAAGGTGATGCCGTCCAGCTCGTCGCTGATGGGCGCGGCGGCCATCAGGCCCTCGACCTTTTCCAGCAAGTCGTCGCCGGCAGCTTTCGCGGCTTTTTTTGTCCGCAGACCTTGCTTAGACTTCTGTCGCCATTTTCCGGATGAGTCCTTATACGAGAGGATGACCTGCCAGCCCCCGTCTTTCTCTCGGTAAGAAAAATTATATTGAAATTTGGGCAAAAAAAACACCTCCTGTTATTGGGGAGGCTGATATGGTATAATTGTGTTAGCGTGAATCAGCCCCCATAGCGGATTTACAGCGTCGTAGATTGTTCCAGCAATCTACGGAAGTACCGTCGTCATGTTCCAGCATGACGGCGGTATTTTTTTATCCAGCAATGAAAAACTGGATGTCATCCATATTTATTTTTTTCGGTGTGTTTCGGTGAAGAAGGGCCTCAATAATATCAGCTTGGACTTCCGAAGAGAAGTCGTTACCTCTGATGTGGGCTAATTCATGGAGAACGGCAGCCTTCTGAACGGCCCATGATTGTCGAGCATTGATGATAATCGTATAGCTGCCATCATCATTCGGCGTGGTGAGAGCCTTGACCCGCACAGGCAAGTCATTGTATATCAGGACTATATTCAACTACTTTTTACCCTCCTTAGATTTTAGGCCGTTAATTAGATTAAGGATAATAATAACATCGTCCTTACTAAGATTTTGAGTGGCATCGAAGAGGATGCGGCGTGCCGGGTCCGTTCTAAGAGCTTCGATGCGGGTAATCATTTTGGAATTATCATAATATCCATCTGCGTTATTAGCTGAATTTCCTCCCAATAAGTCCAAGGGAGATATTTTAAGGGCATCAGCTAGAAGCAACATTTTATCACAGCGCATATTTTTTATGTAGCCGGTTTCCCATTTTTTTACCGTACTTTTGCTTACGCCAACTTTAACAGCTATTTCTTCTAGCGTTAGCCCTAGCTCTCTGCGACGGCAGAATATAATTTCATTAACTTCCATGATGACCTCCTTATTCGGCGTGGTGAGAGCCCTAACCCGTACAGGCAAGTCATTATATACCAAGAATATATTCACGGACTACTTTTTACTATCCTTAGATTTAAGCCCATTGATTAGATTTAAAACAATTTCTATATCTTCCGCACTCAAATCTTTCGTAGCATCAAATAGTATGCGTCGATTTGGATCGATTCTTAATTCTTCTGCTAGTTTTGCGACGCTTGGATCATTATAATAATTGCCTGACAATGGCTGGTGGGATACCGCAGTTTCATGCCCATATTGAGCTGTCTGTACTTCTCTTAAGTCTCCGGTTTTTAAAAATTCTGAAGAAAATCTAGGATCTAAGTCTGACTTATTTAAACCCAGTGCATCAGCTATTTTTTGAATATTACCCGCATTGGGGGTGGATCTCATTGAAAAGTATCCGGATAACGTAGAAGCGGGGATGCCGGTTAAGTCAGATAACTGGCCTTGCGTTAAGTGACCAGCGTACTTTTTTAAATTTTCGGAAATTATTTCTCGAAGCTCTCTATCGAATTTAGAGAGTTTATTTCTTGGCATTGTAACACCTCCCGCGAACCTCCCTCAATTATCATACCTATATTATAACGAATAAAACCGTCAAAATCAACAAAAATAACGAATAAAAAAATTAAAAAAACGTTATAAACTCAAAAGAGACGTTGACAAAACGAATAAACTCGTTTATCATATTACATGAAGGGAGGTGCTAATTATGAAGATGATGTTGGAATCAGCTAGAGTAAATGCCGGATATAATCAATCTGAAGCGGCTAAATTGTTTGGAATCCACTATCAAACACTGGCAAAGTTAGAAGCGGATAGCTCTAAAATTCCCTATGAAATCATAAGAAAGATTCCACAGGTATATGGAGTACCTGCGGACCATATTTTTTTTGGACCTAAAAACGAGTTTATTCGTTATATTCGCAATTGCGCCAAAAATTATAGTGCCTAAGTTGTAACTGTCATTGAGGGAGGCGGAACTATGGAAGACAAGAAAAAAGAGCCTTGCGAAAACAAGGCTCAAGATAATCCTTGGAGCGTAAGAAATCGATATGAATATCTAAAAAAGATGTCGGAACTAGCCATCAATACATTGGCTGAAAATGAGCTGGCATTAAATAAAGAAGAAGCTGAAACTTTTTTAAAACTGTTTGCAACTGAGCTTAAATTTAAATGGCATATCAAAAACCGGGAATCCAACTTTTAGCTTCTTTCAAGGTAGCATAGACACGTTTCATGGTGGTATTGGTTGCAAGGTATTCCATCCCAGCGATTGTTAAATGACAGCCATCAAGTTTATATCCGGGGAGCTCGTCGTTAAGAACGTAAATAAAATGAATTCCGTCTATATAACCGTCATCATGCAAGCTTTTTAGAATGATGCGGAGCCGACGTTCAGAAATTCCGATTTTTTCGAGGTCGAATATATCGTTACCTCGATACCCGCTTTCGAAAGCGGCATCAATAGATTTTAAGATAAGGAAAATTGCCTTGGAATAATCCATAAATATCACCTCCTCTCATGAATATTATAGCATGAAGGAGTTGAAATTACCGAAAAGGAGGGAGAAGCATGCAAGAACCAATCACACCAGAACGGTATGAAGAAATGAAGGATGTTGCGGGCCTAGTGGTCGATACCATGGCCAAGAATGGATTGGTATTAACACCGGGAGAAGCAGATTATTTTTTAAAAATTTTGGAATTAGAAATTCTTTTTAGTTGGCGGCGTAATAACGAGCGGTCAATATTAGTGGCACTGAGAATGACGCCGGAAGAAGCGGCGCGGATTTTTTTTGGCGAAGACAAAGGAGATAAAAATGCTCGATGAAAAACAAGCTGTAACGAAAAAGGAACTATATGCCATTGTTTGGGGGCTGGTGATGTTAATCAATTTCGGCGTGATGATGGCAGTCGTAGAAAGCATAGTAGCGTTTGTAGTTACGTCGATTTTGTATGGACTGTTTGAAGGTGCAATTCTATATAAAATTTATCGAAAAGAGAGGGACGAAATATGACAGAACAAGCAATGTGTATAACCGAACCCATATTCCAGGTGGTATTTGCGGGGCTAGGATTTGTGGCTATGATTATGGGACTTATGGTAATGATACTTATGTTCCGAGAACTGATTAAGGATTTATGGAAATCGAGGTGAACAAAATGAAAACTGTTATCTCCTTGAAAGAGCTAATGGAACGGTGGGACCTGACCAGACCGTCCATCATGAAGATGGAACAAGACGGGAGATTGAAAAGGCTAAAACTTCCGGGAATTTATTATTCCATGCAGGCCATATTAGTCCTAGAAGGACTTGACCCAAAAGAATGGGTAAAAAGTCCATTCGAGTGGCGGCGGCTCAAAAATGAGCTGGAAGCCACAAAAAAGGAACTAGCTACATGCCGGGAAACGCTAAACCAATTCTCCGCAATATTAGCCAAATACAACTATGAGGCAGTACAAAAATGAAATACGTTACTCCTGAGGCTATAGCCCGCGCATATTGTTTTAATTTGATGCATATATTGAAGCTCATCAGTGAGATGAGGGCCAGCGCGAAATGGCGGGATAGCGTCGTTACTTTCAATCACAAGACCATAGTTAATCTTGCGGATTTTGAAAAATTCCAACAGGAAAAAATGCGGGAAGTGAGGTGCAAAAATGAAAAAAATGACAGATAACGAATTCCGCGCATGGGTATGGCGCGGCCTGCTGTTATCCTGCCTGCTGTTTTGGACGGCACTGATTGCGGCCTGTATCAACATCTAAGGAGAGAATCATATGAAAAGAAGTGAATGGAAAGTCACCTACAACGGTGACTACTATGAGGTTTATCGGATACGGGACATATCACGAGTGGACCATTCCGGCAACCGTGAATACGTCAATATGACATTCGAAAGGAAAGACCTGGCGCAGGCCTATGCAGCCGAAGCCAATGATATGGAAGAACGCCAGGAGGTGCAAGGATGAAACGCTTAATAGCTATGCTGCTTGTTCTGGCAGCTGCCGGCGGCACGGCAGGTTACTACGATGGGCCAGAGGCCGAAGCGGTCCCGACAATCCATGTTGTTGAGGCCGGAGAAACACTATGGAGCATATGCAGACCCATCGCCGATGCCGAAGAAGAAGACATCAGAGATGTAATAGCTAGGATAATGATGGATAACGATGTTGCGATCGACGCGACGATATATCCGGGGCAAAAACTGAAAATAAGAAGGTGAAAAAAATGTATATGAAAGAAAAATTCTACATGTCAGATAAAGACAATATCTTAGTAACATACAGAGAAGACCTCTTACAGATACATAATAAGAAAGACAGCCTTACTATGACTGAAAAAAAATTAAAACAAGATATCGAAGCTAGAATGGAACAGATTAGGATAACGGAATTAACTGATGATAGTGCGGTAGTTGTAATGCACAAATTAGAAGACGACATAAACAACACAATCATGAAAGGGAATAAATCCCAAATATGTCAGCTTCTATTGAATGGAATACAAACCTTAATAACTGAAAGTGGAGAAAGAAAAAGACTGAAGGGTTATATCTTAGATATTATTTCAAACATGTAAAAAGGCCGCCATCTGCGCCAACAGAGAAGCGGCCTAAAAGAAAAAGTTGCTACGTTAATTATATCACAATGCAGGAGAGAAAACCATGGAAGAAATTATTGCAAGATTGAAACGAGAAGCCGACACAGCAAAGAAAGAATACATTTCCATGATTTGCGAAATTGTTGTGCGGCATATTGAGGAATGCCCTGATGATGTGGAAAGAATAACTTCCGATAAGACCTTGAAAGGATGCTTCGATTTTTTAAGAGAAAGAGCGAGTAAAAATCAGTCAAATGGATGCGGGGTATGTGGCCCGGCAGACGTCTACGATTATTTCAATTTTGCCGGAGACATTACGCCGATGACGATGAGCATGGCCGAAAAACAAGAAGCACCATCACCAAAACCGCAAGCGATGGCGGATATCGACATCGACGATTTATTCGATTGAGGGAGGCTGCAGCATGAAAAAAAGAATATTAAGTGCAGAAGCGGTCGCCTCCCATTTTCGGAGCATAGAACCTACTCCGACACAATTAAGATATATCAACGAGATTGCGTTTGACGAAGAATACATTGTCGTTAGTCGAGGACCGGAAGCAATAAGAGAATATAAAAAGGCACATAACAAAGAGAACGTCCGCGGCAAAGACCGAATTGGTCATTGCACGCATTGCCATCAAGAATTTATCCTGCCGGAAACGTGGAGAATAAACGAAACAGATCCATTACGACGGTGGGATAAGCAAAAAAGAAAATGTCCAAACTGTGGATGCATGTCTGAACTTATATCGGCACATCGGGGAATTAAAAAAAGAACCTTGCGGCGATATGTAACTTGTTTTGAAAGCTCTAAAAAAGACCCGGACGTCATACTGGGGAAAGGCATCATGGCAATCAGAACTGTCGAAGATGATTACAAGACTTGTGATACGGTGACATATACCGTCACTATGTACTACTTCAAGCCAGGCGAAACGCCAGTCATGTACAAACGGCAAGCTTGGTACAGTATGTATAGTCACCGGGTGGTGCCATATGAGCATTGGTATGGATATGACGTCGGAGCAGATGGAATTGGATCACCTTGGATGCGGCAAAAAGAAATAAGTGATTTATGGCATCAATACATAAATCGAGGTTATTCACCATGCATCGATAAAAACAGTGCCATGAGAATGATAAGAAAAAAGGCATGGAAATACTGTCAATTAGAAAAATTCATAAAGTCGAATTGGCGATATACTGCCTATGATTATTTGCGATATTTTGCGGAATATGCAAAATACCCAGGAAAAATAGAAATGCTAATGAAAATGAATCTAAGGTGCATTGTAGAAGACAAAGTATTTAAGGATGGCGTTACGAAATGGTGCGTCAATTGGCAAGCGACCAAACCTAAAAACGTATTACGCTGTCGACTTACTAAAGCTGACAAAGAATATATGAAAGTATTTGCGGTTAGTACAGAAAGCTTGAGCCTATATAGTCTTATTCAGCGACACGGACAAAACTACACATTAGCGGAAGCAGATAGTCTGCGAAAGTATGTATATGATTATCATCGAATTGCACAAGCAAAACCTTTTCCCGACGTAAGAAAGTTGTTGAAATACGGAGAAAAACAACAATACTTATACGTCGGAATAAGTAAAGAGGCCGTTGTACACGACTACTTTGATTATCTGAAAGAATGCCATGAATTGCGATATAACCTCGAAGACAAAACGATTGCCTGGCCGAGGAATTTTATGCAAGCTCATCGGGCTGCTAGTAGGTTATGTCAAATCAAAAAAATGGAAATATTAGCCAAGAAAGAAAAAGAGCGCAAAAATTGGCTGGAATCGAAAATAACGAAGCGGTTGAAAGAATTGGAAAAATATAACTTTGAAACGGAGAAATTTTTTATCCGGCCGGCAGCCTCAATCGATGAATTAATACAGGAAGGAGCAGAAAACCATTCCTGCGTGGGCAGTTATATTGATACATATGCTCATGGAAATACCAACATCTTCTTTATTCGCCAAAAAGACAGCCCGGGAGTACCATTTTTCACCGTAGAAATAAAAGATGACCGTATAATTCAATGCAGAACAAAAGATAATAAAAATGCAGACAAAGGGTCCGATGTAGAACAATTTGTCAAATTGTTTGAACGCATTAAGTTGCAAAGACGACAGAAAGGAGAAACAGCATGAATGACATCATAGATACCGAAGGAACGGTGCAGGAAGTAAGAACCGCGGAAAGCATCGCCATAGAAATCAACACAATAAAAAAGCAGACGCAAAAGGTGATGCTGTCTGCATCCATCGAAATCGGTCGCCGGCTGGTCGAAGCAAAAAGCCTGGTCAATCATGGAGATTGGGGAAATTGGCTGGAAAAGAACGTCGCCTACTCCGAGAGAACGGCCCAAAATCTTATAAAACTATACGATCAGTATAGTGATAAGGGCATGGATGCCCTTTTTGATAGCGACATGGATGTATTTGCGGAGTTGTCATATACGCAGGCGGTTGCGCTTTTGGCGCTGCCGACGGTGGACGAACGGAAAGAATTTGTTGAGAACCACGATATGGAAAACATGAGTACACGAGAGCTGCAGGAGGCCATAAAAGCTCAAAAAGCTGCGGAGGATGAAGCGAAGGACCTGAAGCAACAACTGAAAGAAGAAAAAGAAAAAAGCCGGAAAATACAAGATGAAGCGGCTTTACAGAATGGGAACTTGCGGGAGACAGAGAAGCGACTTCAGGAAAAAACGGAAGAAGCGGAGCAGCTACAGCGGGATTTGGAAGTGGCCAGTATGCCGGCCATTGATCCAGAAAAAGAAGCCGAGTTACGACGCCTGCGGGAAGAAAATGAAAAATTGAAGAAAACTGCCGGAGATGATGCGGACATGAAGAAATTCCAAGTACAGCTTGGCATTATTCAGGAGGCATTCAATAAAATTTTGTCCCTGATTGCCGGAATGGATGAAGATGAAAAACGGGAGAAATTCCAAGGCGCCGCTAGGAAGTTATTAAAGCGGCTGGAAGAACTTACTTAATGGGAGAACAAAATGAAGTGTCCTGTCTGCGGTGCGGCCAGTAATAGCTACGTATATTGCTGGATGCACGACAAGTCAATATGTTGGTCGCATTGTGGATCATGCCGATGGTTTGCGCCGGAGGTGTATGGCTGTAATTATCGGCTAACACCTAGGCAGATAATCACACTGCACCGCTGGCAGAAATATCTGGCCGCCAGACGAGAAAGACGGCTAGAAGAACAACTAAAAAATAAGAAAGTAGAAAACACATAATATATGTATATATAGGGATTATTTTTTTTGAGCCAGTTTGCTGGCCCTGGGGGCTGGTAATGGGTATTAAGATATCGACCATCGATAGGAGAGATAGAGTATGAAGTCATTTGTCAGAGAAAAAAAAATATTCTGCGGCAAAGAATACTTTGAACTCGATCTATTTGAGATGGCCGACATGAGAGAACGTGGAAGAAAAGAAAAAGGGAAAAAGTCAAGCCTAAAACAAATTAAGCAGAACGAAAAAAATGCAAGAAGGTATTTTACACAATTAGTGAACACTAATTTCGGGAAAAATGATTATTGCATACATGCAACTTATAATAGGGCGCATATGCCAGAGACGGTCGAAGAAGCGGAAGCCAATGTCAAAAAGTATATCCGGAGAATCAAAAACAGACGGAACCGGTTAGGCATTGAAGCACCGCTGAAATATATCATCGTGACGGAGTATCGGACGAAGGAAGACGGAAGTCCGACTCGTATACATCATCACATTATTATGGATGGTGCGATGGACCGGGACGAGATTTCCGAATTGTGGCGAGATCGCCGGAAAAAAGGAGAAAAGCAAGGGGCGACGATCGGCGTAGTCAATGTTGACCGGTTGCAGCCCGACGAATATGGACTAGAAGCCCTGGCCAGATATCTGACCAAGGGGCTGACAGGAAAGAAACGTTGGCATCCGTCGAAAAATTTAGAAAAGCCGATCGTAAAGAAAAACGACTACAAATTTAGTCGTAGAAAATTGGTCGAGTTGTCAGGGATGACCGATTGTCCGGATATCTGGGAAAAATTATATCCTGGCTATACGTTGACTGAAGCTAAGTCGGCTTACTCCGATGAGGCCGGTTGGCATATCACAGTGAAAATGAGAAGGGAGGGAAAATATGGTACATTTTACAATTTACTGGACGCTTCCAAGTCTAAACGAGTACGTAAGGGCCTGCCGGGCGAATTTTCGCGCCGGCAATAAGATGAGCCGTGATGCTCATTACTTGTGCCGCTTGGGAATGACCAAGTTGGCCGGTAAAAAAATAGATAAGGCATACATCAAATTTCACTGGGTCGAAAAAAATAAGCGACGGGATAAAGATAATATCGCCTTCGCCAAAAAATTCATTTTGGATGCCCTTCAGGAAATGGGAATACTGCAAAATGATGGATGGTCGGAGATACTAGGATTTTCTGACACGTTTGACGTTGATAAGGACAATCCACGAATAGAAGTATCACTACTATCGGAAGAGGAGCTAAAAAAATATGAAAATCAGTAAATTTGCAAGGAAGCGGCATTACATTACGAAACGAAGCTGGCAGAGGTCCATCAGGACCGTCAAGGTCCGCAGCCGATGCCGGCACGCAAGAAGGTTAATGAGTACGGGGCGCCGCTATAAGGGCGGAAGATAGGAGGAAAAAAATGAAGACAAATGAAATAAACTATATCTTAAACGAATTGAATATCGTAGAAAGATTGAAACGACAGCTAACGTCAGGAGCACCCTTAAAAATAGGATGCGGAGATAGTATGTATCTTGGGAACGATCAACCAAGCGGAAAAATTGTAAGAGAAGGGCTTATCCAGGTACTTGAAGCATATACGGAAAAATTAAGACAGCGGGAGAAAAAAGAAGCAAGACAGGAAATAAATATTGTAATCGAGTACTGTGATAAGTGCATGAGTTGCGATAAATGCGCTATCCGTGAATTTTGCACGGAGGTCAGACAATTTGGCACGTTATTTAGTGACTGCCCAGGGTACGAAGTAGATAAGGAGGGAAAATAACATGGAAAAAATTATTAACTTAACACCGCATTGCATCAACGTGTATTACGGAGAAAAACATATTAAGGATATTCCGGTATCGGGACTGCCGGTGCCAAGGTGCCATCAGCAGCAAGTTGTAGTTGGCTACGTCGACAAAATAGAAATTACTAGACAGATCTTCGGCGATGTAGAAAATCTTCCGGAGCCAGAAGATGAAACTTATTATGTAGTATCAAGAATGGTCGCAGAAGCGGCCCCGAACCGATATGACTTACTTGTACCCGGGCCGCTGGTACGGAATGCAGATGGCCAGCCTTGCGGATGCCAGGGATTAGCCGTCATCGAAAAATTAGCCGTAAAAGAAAAACAAGCTATGTTTGGGAGCTATAAGCCTAACGAGTCATATATTGCCAATGCAACAGGGAATGAAACTCATATCTTCTGCTTTGGGAATGGCTTTGGTGCCAGCGTTGTACGAGGAGAATATACCTACGGCGGACCGCAAGGCCTTTGGGAAGTGGCAATATTAAGGGACGGAGAACAATGTTACGATACTAAAATTGCTCCGGATGTTGTCGGATGGCTGGATGAAAACGAGGTTGCCGAAATGCTTGGACGAATTGAACGCCTCGGGGAAGGGAAAACAAAGTGAACGAACCTAAAGAAAGAAATCCTATAGAAGAACTGATTGCAACGAGAATGTACTTGTGCAAAAAAGAAGGATGTAAAACCTGCCCCGCGATGTATTTGCGGGGTGGGAAAGAGATGCGGTGCGCTTTGAGCTTTGTGGCCTATCTGATGTTGGGATTAGAAGAAAGAGGCTATTTATAAAGGAGGAGAAAAAACATGAATGAATTTAAGTGGAATGAAGCAGATTTTTTGCCGCAAGTTGGAAGCGAAATCAATGGATCTAAATATAGCCAAACCATTATTGCAGCATTTAAAGACGAAGATGGCGAACTGTTGCTTACCATCGGAGTATTCAAAACAGGAGATATTATTTGTGAAGACAATGAAAGCGGACTAGCGATTATCTCGTCGGACTGTTTTGGAGAGTCTTGGAGTATGCCATGGAACAATGTCCTGTATTGGTCATATATTCCGGAAATTCCGAACAAGGCTGCGGGAAAAGGAAAATGATAAATAACGATAAAAGAATAGTGGTAATCGCAGGAATACCAATCTACAAAGAATACATCAAAAACGTTGAAGGCGAAACAAACAAATATGAATGGTTGGCTGAATTAAAAATAACAATGAAGTCCGGTTATATATGGAAATTTGGGCTTTGTTCTGAATTGTGGGGGTATGTTGTATCGGAACTATGGGAAATAATTAATAAACAGGGGAGGCGTGAAAATGAGTAAAGAGTATATTGTTAAGGCCATGGTGGAAATGAAAATTGAAGCAAACTCAAAAAATGAAGCGGTAGATGAAGCCATGGATGAACTTATAAACAACTTACCATCAGCGACAGATGAAACAATTAGAAGCGTTGTTGCTCTTGATGATGGACTGAAGATAAATTCGATGGAATTTTCAGAAAAAGAAATCGAAGATCAGATCTATCGGGCAGTTACTCGTTGCGAACCTTATGCAGAAATACCAAAAACAATGGATGAAGATGTGGATATGGCTATGATGGACACTATCGAGTCTTGGGGGTATGTGGTGGATCAGGACGAGAAATCGATTATTATTGACTTGATCAACATGGGAGAATGCGAATGACGTCAAAGGAATATCTTAATCGTATTCGGACCCAAGAATTCCTGCTCCGGCAAGTGGAGCAGGAACTCTTGGAAGTCAAGGCTGATATCTTAGCCATTAAAGGATCAAGCCTGACGGAAAAGGTATCAGGCACCAAAGAGGCAGATACGGCCAATAAATACATACGGCTGGAAAAATACGCCGAAAGAGTAAATCAGGAATGGGATGTATTGATTGGCATGAGAATACAGGCAAAGGAGCTTATTATGGGACTTCCAGATCAGCGCGAACGGGCAGTACTGTACGCACGGTATATCCGTTGCCGGAGATGGGAAGACATAGCCGATGAAATGCATTATAGCTGGAACGGGATTTTTAAACTGCATGGCCAAGCTCTTCGGACTTTTGGAGAATTGTATGCGGATATTATTAATAGCGGCAAGAGTTGATAGAAGTGTATACAATAACCAGCTATAATGATAGTGTAAGAATTTCAGACAGAGCCGCTACCAATTGGTAACGGCTTTTTTTATTCCACGAAGGAGGTCATGCCTATGTGCAAAATCTATTACTGCAAGCATAACAGTAAGGGATTGTGCAAGATACGGTGTGAGCCGTCGGAGGAAACTACTTGTCAACATTATTGCAAGGAGATTGATCACCGGACCTCGATTAATCATGAGCCGGTAAAGCCGGCCAGAAAGAAGCGGCGCCGTAAATAACGATGCCCGGAAAAATCAAGGGGGCTGTAAAAATTAGGATGCCACCAAAAAGAAGCCGGCGAAATGTCAGACAATCGACAAGAGCCGGAAAGACAATCAGCAAAATAGGTGGTGAAAATTATGGCCCGGGAATTTTCAAGGGATTTCTACAATAGTACGCGATGGAGGAAGTGCGCCAAGGAATTTGCCAAGTCGAAATTATACATCTGCGAACGATGCCATAACCAATACCGACCGAAGCCGGGCAAGAAGCGGAGGTACATTGTCCATCACAAGAAGCCGCTTACACCTGACAACATAGATGATGAGTACATCGCCTATGGATGGGACAACCTAGAGCTGCTATGCCTTGAATGTCACAACACTACTCACGCTCCGTCGGGGGCAGGGCGGCGGATGACCTTCGACGAGGATGGCAATCTTATCGGGATTGATGATGCACTCCCCCCACATTGACATTTATTTTGGCCAAAAAACTACGCCGGGGGCGGCCCTTTCTTTTGTACAAATCAATTTTTCCTAGGGGGTGTAGTCACCTAAGATCAATAGAGGATTAAATAAAATGAGGAGGTGAGGGCGGATATGGCAAATCTTCAACCGAAAACAATACTTAATCGAAGAATTAAGGAATTGAAACGCATCTTTTCGGAGGTGGATGCGGACAAAATGAAGGTTATCGAACCGTCGTTGATCCAGGCTGCCAAGATGGAATTATACATCGGCGACTTATCGACTCAACTGGATGAGGTCGGCTTCGTGGAAGAGTATCAGAACGGGGAAAATCAATCCGGGAAGAAAGAGTCGACTGAGTCTAAAGCCTACAGCACGATGGTAAAAAACTATAACGCCGTCATCAGGACATTACTAAGCTGCCTCCCAGAAACGGAGCAGAAAGCAGCCGAAGATGAAATGATGGCATTCCTCAAAAATCGGCAGTGAATTATATTGAGCAATATTACCGAAAGATTGAAGAAGGTAATATTGTTACCTCCGATAAAATTCGCCGGACGTATAAGCATCTGGTGGAGAAGATTTACGATAAAAAAGGACCTTATCGGTATGACGATAAAAAAGCAAAATTCGCAATTGATTTCATAGAGGCTTTCTGCAAACATTCCAAAGGGAAATGGGGCGGGAAGCCTTTAGTTTTGGAACTTTGGCAGAAGGCTGCGACCGCCGCGCTATTCGGCTTCGTCGACCGAAAAACCGGACTTCGGGAATATCGACAGTTGATTCTGATCGTTGCTCGTAAAAACGGAAAGTCGACCTGGGCTGCAGGTATGGCCTTGTATCTATTAGTCGCCGATGGGGAAGCGGGTCCTGAAATATATTCGGCAGCGACTAAGCGTGACCAGGCGAAAATAATCTGGACCGAAGTACAGCGTATGGTCAAGAAATCGCCTGCCTTGAATAAGCATATCAAGTGTCTCGTCGGTAGTATCCGGTGCAAATTTAACGATGGCGTTTTTGAACCGTTGGGCTCGGATAGCGATAAGCTGGACGGGCTTAATGTTCACGGGGCGCTGATCGACGAACTACATGCTATCAAAGACAAGAACATATACGACGTCTTGATTGATGGGATGACAGCCCGCGAACAGCCTATCTGTATCATTACGACGACGGCAGGGACCGTCCGGGAGAATATTTTCGACCTAAAATATGATGAATGTTCACAGATTGTTAATGGGTACGGAGATCCGAAAGGCTATCATGACGAAACGATTCTTCCGTTAGTCTACGAGCTGGATAGACGCGAAGAGTGGACCGATGAAACAAAGTGGCAGAAAGCCAATCCGGCACTCGGAAGCGTTAAGGATAAGGACCAATTGGCGCAGAAAGTATACCAGGCGCAGCATAATCCCTTGTTGGTAAAAAATCTACTGTGCAAAGATTTCAACATCCGAGAAACATCGTCGGAAGCATTCTTAACTTTCGAACAATTAAACAACGAAGCGACGTACTCTTTATCAGATGTACGCCCGCGATATGCTATTGGAGGCGTCGACTTGTCAGCAACAACAGACCTGACTTGTGCGACGCTTTTGTGGTGCGATGAATCTGCCACTAACTTATATGTCAAGCAGATGTACTGGATTCCGGAAGACTTATTTGACAAGCGAGTCCAAGAAGACCGGGTGCCGTATGACGTATGGCATAAGCGAGGATTTGTCCGGAAGTCTCCGGGTAATAGTATCGACTATCGTCTAGTCGTCGAATGGTTCCGCGAAATGCAGGATAAAGAGGACATCTACTTGTATAAGGTAGGTTACGACAGCTGGAGCGCCAAGTACTTTGTCGTTGAAATGGAAGATACTTTCGGGCAAGAGGTTATGGAAGCAGTCATTCAGGGCAAGAAAACTTTATCGGGACCGATGAAGGCACTGGCTGCGGACCTGGAAGCCAATAAGATTAACTACGATAACAACCCGGTCCTTAAGTGGTGTATGGCTAATGTTGCCGTCGACATTGACCGAAATAGTAACATCCAGCCGACAAAAACGATGAATGCGAAGCGGCGTATCGATGGATTTGCCAGCCTACTGGATGCATACGTTGCCTTTGAGCGTAACAGGGAGGACTATTTGAATATCATTTAATCAGAAAAGGAGGTGAAATATTGCAAAAACGAAGCTTGTTTCAAAAAATATTTGGCTGGACATGGATGGCTAAGCAGGAAAACGAGACATTAACCGGAGCAAAGCTATTAAATGGCTACGACAATCTATTTTCCTTATTTGACGGGCGCGTGTACGATGATTCGACTATTCGCACTTGCATCGACACGATCGCCAGACATTTCAGTAAGATGAAAATTCGGAAAATCATCAAAAAGGACGGAGCCGTTATCAAGGAGAAGGACAGCCCATTGAATTACTTACTGACGGTGCGACCTAATCCGTATATGAGTGCCAGCGACTTTCTGGAAAAAATCGTAGCGCAGTATTACACCTACAACAATGCTTTCGTGTACTTAAAATTTGATCGACACGGACAGTTATTAGGAATGTATCCATTGGACTCGGCGACGGTACAACTATATGAAAGTCGGGTTGAGGGCAATAAGGAACTATTTCTGAAATTCCAGTTTTTGGGTGGAGAATACATTACGGTGCCTTATAGTGAGGTCGTCCATCTGCGCCGTCATTTCAACCGGCATGAATTTTTTGGAGATAGTAACGACAAGATTTTCGCGGAAGACATCAACACCTTGCGAGCGGTTAAGACCGCGATTGTTAACGTCGTCAATTCTTTTGGGAAATTACGCGGTATTATCAAGTGGAAATCAACATTGAGGCCGGAAGACCAGAAGGAAAACTGGAAACTATTCGTCGATACTTATACGACGCCGAAAAATGGAAGCGGCATCGGATCCCTAGATAGTAAGGCCGACTTTCAAGAATTAGGGAACACAGTAACGACTTTCGATAGCGGGCAGATGGAGTACGCCAAAAAGAACGTGCTTCAGCACTTCGGAATTTCTGAAAATATCCTGCTGGGTGACTATAAAGAGGACGAGTATATATCGTTCTACGAGTCCGTTATTGAACCGCTGGCCGTTAAATTTGCCCAAGAATTGACGGAAAAAATATTCACGCCGCAAGAACGGAGTGCCGGGCATGAAATTATCATGGAAAGTAACCGGCTGTCTTTCATGTCCGTTTCATCGAAAATAAAAATTTGTCAGACCTTGATACCTTCGGGCGGACTAACAATTAACGAAATACGTGAAATCTTCGGCTACGCCGGTATTGAAGGTGGCGACGAGCGGCAAATTAGTCTGAATTTTGTCAAAGCCGGCGATCAATCACAATATCAGATTAACCAGCCTGGCGACAACCAGAAATCAACAAAAGGGGGTGATGAATCTGAAGGGGAAAATAGAACGCCGGACAGCCACGATGACGACCAGCAATAACATGCAGGTAGAAGGGTATGCTGCTGTATTTGGAAAAGACGCAATGTTATTTGAAAGTATGGATACCGGATGGAAATACATGGAACGCATTGCGCCGAATGCTTTTTCGGGGACTGACATGTCTGATGTGGTCCTTAATTATAACCATGGAGAGGTGGGAACTATCCTTGCCAGAACAAGTAATGGAACGTTAAGACTTACACCAGATGAAATAGGGCTCCGTGTTGATGCCGACATTATCGACACAACGACCGGTATTGATGTGTATAAGCTGGTGAAGCGTGGGGATCTTGGGAAAATGTCGTTTGCTTTTATCGTAGATGAAGAAACTGAAATTCGGGACGTTGAAAACAAGACGTATAACCGGATTATCACGAGAATTAGAAAATTATACGATGTATCGATTGTAGATTTTCCGGCTTATGAAAGTACGTCGGTCGTGGCCAGGTCCGATTGTGGACTTGATATTGAGAACATTGAGAAAAAATTAAAAGAAGAAGAACGCGCTCCCGCAGAACAACGGAAGCGCATTTTTATTTTAACGACATTTTGAGAAAAAATAGGAGGAAAATTATGAGCAAACGATTAGAAGAAATCTTGAAACGTCAGGAAGAAATCCGTTCCGCCCTTGATGCTAATACTGAAGGGCTTGATCTCGACGCGCTGGAAGCGGAAGCCCGCGCTTTAGCTGATGAAAAAGGAGTCATTGAACAGCGCGAACGCATTACCGAGGCTATTAATTCAGGATCGGCGCCGGTTGTTGAAGCTCGTAAGGTAGAGCAGCCGTCGGCAAAAGTCCCGGAAAACATGGAACCGTATGAAACGGAAGAGTATCGCAGCGCATTTATGAATTATGTTACGCGCGGAAAAGCGATGCCGGTAGAATTCCGCGCTAACTCCAACACAGTACAGGAAGACGTCGGCGCCATCATCCCGGTAACGACACTGAACAAAATTCTCGAAAAACTGACCGTCTACGGTAAAATCATTCCGCTCGTAAATCACACCAATTACAAAACAGGGCTGGCCATCCCGACGGCTAACATCAAGCCCGTAGCTACCTGGACCGGTGAAGGGAAGACCAGTGACTTACAGAAAGAAGAAGTAAAAACCAGCATTACTTTTAACGCTTATAAATTACGTTGTGCCGTATCGGTATCGCTGGAAGTTGACGTTAAGGCTTGGAGTGCCTTTGAAACGATGCTCGTAAATCACATTTCGGAAGCCATGGCCGTTGCCTTGGAACAGGCTATCATCGCCGGAGACGGAAATAACAAACCGGCAGGCGTATTGAAAAATGATTCTGACGGCGTAAAGGTAGAAGCCGCCGCGGCCAGTTATCAGTTACTTGTAGATGCAGAAGGAGAACTCGATGAAGCCTATGAAAACGGGCCAAAGTGGTTCATGACGAAAAAAACGTTCATGAAATTTGCGGGAATGGTCGATGACAACAAACAGCCGATTGCCCGCGTTAACTACGGAATCAATGGCGCACCTGAACGGATGCTTCTTGGTCGTCCGGTTATCTTGATTTCGTATCTTAAGACGCTCGGTTCCGCCAACATTGCCGACGGGGATGTGTTCGCCTTCTTGTATGATTTTAAAAATTACACGTTGAATACGGCCTATAATATCGGCGTAAAAATTTATGAAGACAATGAAACGGATGACATCGTCCGGAAGTCCATCATGTTAGTGGACGGCAAACCAACGGATACTAACGGCCTTGTTAAGCTCGTATATAAGGCGACTGCGAAATAGTAAGGAGGTGTGACGATGGCTGTCGGAATTGAGAAACTCAAGAATTACTTGAGAATCGATGAGGATATGACGGAAGACGACGAACTGATTACGTCGTTGTCGGAAGCGGCCCAGTCCATCATCGAGCAGATGACCGGACGCACATATGATGGCAGCCATCTGTATACACTGGCAATTATGCAGATGGTCGGCCATTGGTATGAGAATCGGACCGTATTTTCCACCAAAACCAATATGCACGATATGCCGTTGAGTGTACAGGCTATCATCAATCACTTAGGGCTTAACGCGGGGCGGATGCCGTCAGGCGGTGATGCCAATGATTAACATCGATGAGATAGGTGCGCTTGATAAACGGGTCGAGATTCTCACAGATGGAGAGTATGAAGACGAAATCGGCTTAACGCATATCGGGATGACGCCCGTATTCCCGCATAGAATCTGGGCAAGAATTGAGCCGACGCGCGGCCGGGCTTATTTTGAGCAGTACAAAGACAAAACGGAAGATTTTCTAAAAATCACCATTAGATATCGTCCAGAAGTCACTGCCGGTATGTATGTGCGCTATCGTGGAGTTACGTATGACATTAATACGGTCATCAATCCGTATATGGCTAACGTCAAACTGGAATTGATGTGCGTCGAAAGGAAGCGGAAGACAAATGAAGATTGAGGAATTCATGCGGAAAATCGACGACGTAACTAAGAAATATCCGGCAGAAAGCGAAAAAGCTCTTGAATTCGGGGCCAGGGCCATGCGCCGAGCCTTAATTAAGAATTCACCGGTCGGGAAATATGGACCGGATAAGTTGCGGATCAGTAAGAACTGGAAAGTTGCTTACGAGTATCGAGGGCGAGAAAGCATCGCTAAAATCAGAAACAAGTCGCCGCATTATCATCTGGTAGAACGAGGTCATCGCATTGTAGATCGAAAAGGCCGCACCAAAGGATTCCAGCAAGGGCAATTTTTTACAAAAAAGACCGTGGCTAATGAAGGAGAAGCCATTAAACAGCGGATGACGAAGAAGCTATATCGACTGTTAAAGGACAAATTATGATGAAGCTATCGAGTATTATTGGCGTTGTTGTAAGAAGCCTAAAAAGCGAATTTAAATGTCAAATCTACTCCGAAGACGTAAAACGGAACTATAAAACGCCGTGCTTTTTTATAAAAGTGTTGGTAACTACTAGTCAGGAAACAAAAAACGTCTCACAAAAGCGGCTGGACATCATCCTTACTTACTTCCCAGATCCACGGGAAAAGGACGATTTGCAGTACATGCGGTTACTTGACCGGGTATGCGAATTGTTTTTGACGGGAATCGGAGTGGAAAACCGGCATCTGAAACTGACTGATATCAGCTCCGGACGTGCCGGAGAAGAAGACGACATTTTTCAAATTTATCTGACGACGGAATTTCTCGACGGAATTGAGTTTTCCGGAAGTGGGAATTCGTCGGATGGAGACGATGGAGAAGGTCGAGAAATCATGGGCGATCTTAGCATGGTATTAAGTATTGAGGAGGAATAGCAATGGCAAAATTAGGTATGCCGTCCGTTAATATTGCATTTCAGGAAGCGGGGTCGGAAGCGGTTGTCCGTTCGCAACGTGGAATTGCTGTGTTAATCCTAGAAGAGGACGCAGCGACAATTACTAAGTTAAGCGCACCGAGAACAATCGGTGATGAAAAACTGGAAGCCTTGACCAATCCGTTCACCGTGTACACGACCGATGATATCCCGCCAGAATTATCGGAGGACAATAAGGACTATATCGTTAAAACCTTGAAAGGATACGTTACAACTCCGTATCGAGTCCGAGTTATGTTGCAGGCTAAGGGCGGAGAAGGCGACAACACGGCCGGAAAATTCGATGAATCGTTGAAAAAAATTATGCCGGAACGTTGGGATTATCTGGCCATTCCTACAATCGAGGAAGCGCAGAAAGAAAAAATCGCTACGTGGATCAAAACAAACCGCGAAAACAAATATAAGAAGGTAAAAGTCGTACTGCCGCAGCACGCGGCCGACTATGAAGGCGTCATCAATTTCAGCAATGAATTCGTCGAGACTTCCCAGAAGCGATATACCGGCGCCGAATACACGGCGCGTATTGCCGGGCTTATCTGCGGAACGCCTATGACAATTTCGGCAACTTATGCACCGTTGCCGGAAGTAATCGACTGCGATAAACACGATCTCGACGAAAACGACGAAAAAGTCAATAATGGCGAGTTTTTCATCTGGTTCGACGGGGACAAATATAAGATGAGCCGCGCCATGAATAGCCTTGTCACGACGACACAGGGCAAGTTGGAAGCGTATCAGACCATTAAGTCCGTAGATATCGCCGATATGATGTACGACGATATCAAGAAAACCGCCGAAGACAGTTACATTGGGAAATATACCAATGACTATGACAATAAATGTCTGCTGATTACCGCCATTACCGGCTATTTCAAAGAATTAGAAGATGGGCGTCTGCTTCTCCGGGGCGGAAGCACGGTTGACATCGACGTCGAGGCGGTTAAGACTTGGCTTTTGAAAAACGGGAAGAAAACAAAAGATGAACTTGCCAACATGTCGGATTTAGAAATTAAAAAAGCGGACACGAAAAAGCATGTATTTTTGAAAGCAACGGTGACGATTCTGGACGCCATGGAAGATATCGATCTGAACGTTACTATCTAAGTGCTAAAGGAGGTAAAACATGGATAATATGAAAGCCGAACAGGTAATGAGCGGCACGCAAGGCGAATTGTGGATTGACGGGCAGTACATGGCCGAAGTAACAGCTTTTAAGGCCGAGATTAAACTTGTAAAAGAGGAAGTCAATCAGGTAAAAAAAGTATTTAAGCAATACAAAATTACAGGCGCGGAAGCCACGGGGAACGTGAAATTAAATCACGTTTCCTCTTTTTTTGCCGTGAAGATGGCTGACAATATCAAAAACGGTAAACAGACGGTGTGTACGATTGTCTCTAAGGTAGATGATCCGGATGCTATCGGCGCCGAACGGGTAGTCATCAGAGATGCTACTTTTGATAAGCTCACACTGGCCGATTGGCAGGCTAAAAAATTAGTAGAAGATGACTACGATTTTACATTTACAGATTTTGAACTTTTAGACGTCGCAGAATAGGAGAATACCCATGAAATTAACAGAATTATTATTGTCCACCAATCCGGAACAGGTAACTGTATTGCCGTCTGAAACTTTTGAGGTTACGCGATTGTCTGAAGCATTTGGAAATGCCTTTGTCGTTAACTTGCAAGCCATTCCATCCAAAAGAATGACTGAAATCCAGCAGCGGAACATGAGTATTGATGGCGATGGCCGCCAAGACATCAATCTGTACGACTTACAGCTGTCGTTGTTGGCGGATGGCATCGTGGATAAGGACTTTAACAATGTGGAAGTCCTAAAAAAATACGGTGCAGCCACTAAAAAAGACTTATTCGAAAAGTTGTTTTTGGCCGGTGAAATTGCTGCGATCTCCGAAAAAATTAATAAATTAAGCGGCTACGACAAAGAAAAAAATAAGAAAATTGCTGAAGAAGTAAAAAACTAATAAAGACCGACGGTTATACGGAATTCTTGTATTGGATCTATAAAAATCATCACGTATTACCGTCGGTATTTTTTTCGCTGTCTGAAAATGAGCAAATTATTTTGAGGGGCTTTTTTCTGAAAGAAGTCGAAGAAACAAAAGAAGAAGCCAAAAAGATTAAAGAATTGACCGAGCCGGGGAAGGGGTGAGCCTATGGAAATAATTGACGTCATGATGCGGTTAGTGGATGGGGTTACGGCTCCGTTACGATCTATCAACAGCCAATTGGCCATGACCGCTAAGCAGCAGAACGCGATGGGCCGCAACATCCAGCGATTAGGGCGGGATATTACCGGAGTCGGTCAAGCTTTGATGCCTGTATCTGCCGGCATTGTCGCCATGGGGGCTTTGGGCGCTCGTGCTTTCGTGGGGTTTGACAGCGTTGTCACCGCGGCGGCTGCTAAAGCCGGAGCAACTGCCGCCGAAATGGAGCAGATGAGAGCGACGGCAAGCCGCCTGGGGGCTGAATTTCCGATTTCGGCGACGGAAGCGGCACAAGGCATGGACAATCTGGCCGCAGCCGGCTATAACGCCAAGGAGATTATGGCCATGATGCCGTCGGTTATTACGTCGTCCGTAGCAGCCGGCGAAGATCTGGCCTTAACGGCAGAAGTCGTCAGTAATGCCCTTAACGTATGGGGGCTTAAGCAAGGCGACATTGCGGCCAATACCTTACGTGTATCCGACGTCATCCAACAGGCCAACAACATGTCGAGCCTGTCCCTTAGTGATTTCGGCGTTGCCATGCAGTACGCCGGGGCGCCGGCCGCCACACTCGGAATACAGATCGAGGACCTTGCGACGGCTATGGCCATCATGCGTAATAACGGTATCGAGGCATCCAGCGTAGGTACGACGTTACGGTCGACATTGTCCAGATTAGCCGCACCGCCGAAAGCGGCCGCTATGGCATTAAGTCAATTAGGCATCCAAGTTAATGATGCACAAGGCAATTTTGTTGGCCTCGAAAATATCGTCAATCAATTACGGTCGTCTATGAGCAACTTGTCCAATACGCAACAGGTAGCCATGGCCAAGGCGATTGCCGGCGAAGAGGGGTACAGCGGATTACTGGCCTTGCTTAAGACATCGCCGGAAGTATATCGAGAGATGACGGATGCCATGTATAACGCGACCGGTTCATCACAAAAACAATTTGAAATTATGAAAAACACGGTCAAGGGCGCAATCGATGACATGATGGGGTCCATTGAGTCACTGGCGATTAATATGGGCGACGTCTTGCGTCCCCAGGTACAGGCGGCGGCGTCTGCTATTGCTTCGGTAGCCGATGCCCTGAATAGTCTGTCGCCGACTCAGAAATTGATTGTCGGTAACGTCGCCATTGGCATCGTCGCGTTCACTGGATTCATGCTTGTACTTGGCCGCGTTGTTACTTTAGCCGGAACGCTGATGCGGACGTGGGCCAATGTCCGTATTGTTATGGCCGGCGGCACGATTAGTAATAAGCTCTTGCAGTACTCCGTACAAGGGGTAATGCGTGCATATGCTGCCATGCCGGGGATTTTTGCCGCGGTCAAGGGCAGCGCATTGAGTGCATTTACGGCTATGCGGGGATTGACTTGGAGCGGCATTTTCAAAAGTGCCATGGGCGGCATCAAGGGCCTAAATGTTAAGGGATTATTCAGCGGCCTTGTTGGTGGGATGCGTGCTGGCATCGGTAACATCTTCCAAGGTATTTTCGGAGCGCTGAAGGGTATCAACTTATCGTCTATCGGGGCGGCATTGTTCCGATCGTTGACGATGGTCGCAAGGGGATTGCGGGTGGTCGCAGTTGCCGGGCGGGCGTTATTTTTGAGCCCTATTGGCATCGCTATTATGGCCATCGCCGGTGCGGCCTATATCTTATACAACAATTGGGATAAGGTTGGCCCGTTTTTCGTACGCATGTGGGGGATTATTACTGCGGCTTTTGGCCGTGCTTACAATACACTTAAGCCGGCATTTGACGCGCTCGTTCAAGCTGTCCGGCCGATTATTACTAAGCTCGGCGCCATGTTCAGTGCGGCCATGCAAGGACAAGGACCGCTTGGCGTGTTGATTGGCATTATTACTACATTGTCCCAGGTGCTAGGCGCTGGCCTCATAGGGGCAATTATGGTTGTCATCAACGTTCTAGCCGTAGATTTTGCGGCCGTTATTGACATTGTGGCGTCTATTGTGGGGGCTGTCATTGGCGTTTTAGCCGGATTGATTAATTTTGTCTCGGCTGTCTTTGTCGGAGATTGGAGCGCGGCCTGGGAAGCGGTCGTGTCTATTTTCGATTCGATTTTCTCCGGTATCGTCGGAATTTGCGAAGGCGTCATGAATGGCCTTCGGGGTGCGATTAACGCCATCATCGACGGCATCAATGGTATTTCCGTAGATATTCCAGACTGGGTGCCGGGGGTCGGTGGCTCTACGTTTGGGCCGCTCGGCATCCCGCGCTTGTACACCGGGACCGACAACTGGATGGGCGGCCCTGCTATGATCCATGATAAGGGCGCCGAAATCGTCAACCTTCCGGGCGGTACGCAAGTTATTCCGCACGATCAATCCCTTGCCAGTGCGTATGAGCAAGGCAAGCGGAGCGGTGGCGTACCGGGAATTACCATCAATATGTACGGGACGACCGTTAGAAGTGACCATGACATCGATGAGTTGACCCGTAGAATCGTTGACTTGATGTGCCACGAAATGCGTAAGGCAGCTATCAATCAGAATGTGGGGGCGATATAGATGGCATCATCGCTTATTAGATTCCTGCGGCGTGTGCTTGACAGCACCGGCGGTGGTGGACTGAATCAGGGATGCACGATTGTCTTATCGTGTGACGGGGAACAGGTCAAGCTGCCTGTTCCGCCGCCGTCATACGAGGTGGAAAATCCTTATAACAACACGACGATACAGATTAACAATATCGGGGACATCAATATGATTGGTACGCCGGGGCTTAAGACCTTGAAATTTAGCTCGTTTTTTCCGGCCCAGGACTACTCGTTTATTGGCCAGCAATCAGAAGACCAATGGACGTTAATCAAGAAAATTGAGACATTCGCGACAAAACGGAAGCCGTGCCGAATTACGATTTCCGGAACCAGTATTAGCATGGCCTGTACAATTGAAAGTTTTCCGTACAGCGAAAAAGATGGGACTAACGACGTATATTACACGTTGAGCCTCAAAGAATATCGCTATATCACGCCGGAAGCGGAACAGATAGACGACGTAACTGGGCTAAATGGTCGCGTAGCCGAAGTGCCAGAACAGCGAGAATTTAACATTTATCCGGGGGATGGTCCTATGGATATCGCAGCCCGGGCCGTAGGTCAGTATGGCCGTATTGACCAGCAAGGGCCGAAGCGGCTGGCTCTGTATAAGAAATTAGTAAAAGGGAATGTCAATGTCGGCGACGTCGTGAAAGCAACTCGTGGGACTGTAAATATCAATGGAAAGAAGGTAAACCTATGATCCAGCTATATTATACGGACCCGCCGGGAACAGAAAACGGCGTCGAAGATCAGGACATTAGCAACTACGTTCTGCGGCTGACTTGGAGTGGTGATACGTCGCAAGCGGCCAGAAAAATAGAATTCGAGGTCGCCTATAACGCTAAAGATGAGACATTCATCAATTTGTCGCTGCAGCTGGGCGGATTATTGACGCTTAGCATCATCGACGATGAGGACCGCACATTCGATATTTTTTACGGTCGCATTTTCTTCCGGCGCCGATCGACGGACGGTTATACGTTCTCCATCACCGCTTACGATGACATGATATATTTGGCCAAGTCCAAGATACAGCGAGTTTTTGAAAAAGTCACGGTGACGGACGCCATTAAACAGGTGTGCAACGAGATTGGCGTCCCAGTATCGGAAGACATCCCGCAACTTAATACGGTCGTAAGTTTTCTGGCTGAAAACAAATCGTGTACAGAGACATTCGGCATGTTATTCGAACGAGCTCATGCCGAAACTGGCAAGACGTACACGGCCTTGATGTTGGACGGAGCCTTGACCGTCGTCGAGAAGGGAACGATGGTCGAAGACTATGTGGCAAGCGATAAGCTCAATATAAGCAACACCGAGCACAGCGAAAATATCGAAAACATGGTCAACCGGGTAAAGGCCATTGACCAACACGGCGCCATTAGTCAGGTATTTTCCATCGAAGACGACGTTCAGCGTTACGGACTAATACAGGACATCTATAAGATGCAGCCACCAAAAGAAGGCGAGACGGTAGACAATGTTAAGATGGCCAAGGACAAGCTTAAGCGTGTCGAAACAGAGTCAAGTCTCAACGGCATCGGCTATTTTCAGTGTATTACCGGATACGCGATTACGGTCGAAGAAGAGCAGCTGCAGGGGAAATTTTTCATAAAATCGGACTCCCACACATTTGAGAATCAACAGCACACAATGAAACTATCCCTTGAATACATGCCGGATAAGCCGGAAGAACCAGTGATTACACAGACCGACGTCGCGCCACCATATTTCAAAACGAGCAAGAGAAAACGCAAGCGCCTGCGGAAAGGAGAAAAAAATGAATGAGCTGGACAATCCCTATAAGAAATTAATACAGATGCAACAAGGGCTTGCGGCTCAAGCCGGAATACAGGCAGTTGCGAAGCTTGGAAAAATTACGTCGCCGCCGCCTAACTTAGAAATATCCGTAGATGGGATGCCGGTTAAGAGGGCGTTTTTATGGATTGATGAATATTGGATTCAGGGGCATGAAAGAAATACAAAAGGCCATCTTGTATCGGCGACGCAGGATAGCTCCGGCGGTAGTGGCGATGCCGCGTTTGCGAGCCATAACCATGACATCCATAACGACTACACTGAAAATATCATCATGACCGACACCTGGCATGTAGGAGATACGGTATTGATGATTCCCATTGTTGGCCAAGATAATAAGACGGTAGAACAATACGCCGTACTTGGAAAATTCGTACGATTGGACGGGAATTGATATGGCAAATCCGTTTGTAGAACTCAAGGACGTACCGAAAAATGAATTGCCGGAATTCCGGGAGTACGCTTTTGATTTTTCGAAAGATGAATTTATCGTTGAAAATGGCCGCCTGGCGATCGTAACGCAAAAAGAGGCCATTAAGGTATGGGCTTATAAGGCATTGATTACGGAGCGATACAGATATCGCGCGTATTTCGACGATTATGGCGCCGAGCTGGAACACTTCGTCGGCACCGTTACTAATGACGGCGCCGAAGCTATTGAGGTATTCCGCTACATTGAGGAGGCATTGCTTGTCAATCCATACATTACCGACGTCAATGTCTTAGGTATCGAGCAGAATAAGAAAAAAATTACATTGAATATAGAACTTATAACAATCTATGGAGATACTATGCTGGGAATCGAGGTATAGCATATGTATAATTTTGAGTTTGGTCAAACACAACTGAAAATACTGGAGCGGCTTAAGGCGGACTTCTTGGCACAGAATCCGGACGATATCAGCGCCATTGAAGGTACATTCGCCTTCGATACGTTGTCAGCGAGTGCCGTGGAATTTGAAAAATCGTATGTTGAAGACGAAATGATACTGGCTGCGGCCTTCCTTCCATCGTCCTGGGGGCCGTATCTTGATATGATTGGCAATCGTCATGCGATCCATCGGAAGACAGCGACCAAGGCAATCGTGGACTTGACCGTAACCGGAAATGTTGGGGCGCAGTTACTCAAGGGCTCCATGTTTTCGACGGCATCCGGAACTAATTTCTTGACCGTCGAAGATGCGGTAATTCCTGCGGCCGGAAAGGTTATCGTCAAGGCCGAAGCCCAGGAAGCGGGAGCAGATCATAATGTAGATGCCAATACCATTATCAAGATACCCGTATCTATCTATGGCATATCTAAGGTCAATAATGATGCGGCGGCCTATGATGGATTTGAGGAGGAAACAGACGATGAGCTGCGAAGTCGGATTGCTTTCAAAATTGAGATGCCCGCAACATCTAACAACGATGCTCACTATAAGTTGATGGCACAGGAAGTGCCGGGAGTCGGTGAGGTCCAAGTGTTGCCGTTATGGGCCGGAAACGGCACAGTCAAAGTCATCATCGGTAACAGTAACAATGACTATCCAAGTGACGACCTTATTACTAAGGTCAGTGACCACATCACAAGCTTTCGTATTATCGGCCCGACAGTAACCGTCGTCGGACCGACAAAAGTGGCGATTAGAATCAAGCTTAAGATTACTGACGGAAGCGCGGAAGCGGACGACATCAAGAACTTAGTCAATGCCTACTTCCGGGAACGTATTTTCAAGATGGGCTATGTTTCTGTAGCTAAAATTGGGCAAATGATCCTAGAGCAGACCGGTATCGATGATTATGCCAATCTGACGGTTAACGGCGGCGTAAACAACGTTACGATCGACAAGGAGTCGATGCCATATGTAGAGGCGGTGGAATTCATTGGATGATTTCATCAGACGAAGAGAGGTGGATATATTACAATATCTGCCGAAATTTCTATCGAAAGATAAGCATTATAAGGCCATTAATGATGCTAAGAGTCGGGAACATGAGCGACTGAGACAATTCAAGCTTGAGATACTTAAGCAATTGTTCCCGGAGACGGCAACATGGGGATTGAAATATTGGGAAGAATACCTACATATCGACGACGTCGCCGAAAATATACAGGACCGACGCGAAGCCATCTACTTGAAGATGAATAGTAATAGCGTCAGTACCATTGATTTCATGGTTGCATTGGCTAATAAGTATATCGTCGATAAGTCGGCCAGCATCGAGGAAGTATCGGCTGAATATTATTTCAAATTATTTTTCAGCCGCGATAAATGTATTAACATCGACCAATTAAGAAAATGGATTGAGGTATATAAGCCGTCGCACCTGGGGTATGAGCTGTATGAGCAATACCAGCTTGACCAGCAATTAACAATCGGCGGTGTAATATCAATATCGGAAACGACGGTCGTTGAAACTGCCGACGACTATACAGCTCCGCAATTGGATCACTCGTTGATTATTGCAGGGACTTTAATTTTTGAAGAAAAATCAATTTTAGGGGGGGTATAAATTGGCACAATTCCCAGGATTAACATTTACAAAAACGGGCTATGAAATGATTACTAGAGCGGCCAGCGGCCTTACGGATGACCAACTGATTATTACCAAGGCTAAGCTGGGATCTGGCGTATTTAATGGCGATATTAGGTCGCTGACTGACTTGGTGACGCCAAAACTGGACGTATCCTTAAGCGCATATAAGAGTTTAGGCAATGGACAAATTGAGTATACATTTACCTATGACAATAAGAGTATTTTTGCCGGATTTCCGCACCGTGAAGTAGGTATTTACGCCAAAAATGGGGCTGCGGGGATTGAAAAATTAATCGCCTATTCTAACGCCGGCGATAACTACTCGTACATTAGTGACGTGTCCAAACCAATTCCGATCCAGACCATGAAATTAATCTTGTCGGTTGGAGATACCCAGAACATGACGGCAGTTGTCAACGTGGCGAATGCCGTCACCGAAGAACGCCTAGCCTATGTCATGGGTGAGCACAACGACGCGACCGGCGCCCATAGCGCGATGACGTCGACAATCAACGACGCTCTGTCGCCGACTAGCAATACAGCACAACTGCGTATCTTATTATCTAACGTGGCCGCCATGATTAAGGCCAACAAGGGGACCGCGACATGGCGGGACACCCCGCCGACGACGCTTACCAAGCTTAATGCGATGGTAGGCTTTTTGGCGAGCGGCAGCGACGTTACGTGGAGCGGCAAAAAATTCACAAATTCTAAGCTCGGTATCTCGGGGTTGATGGACACTAACGGTTATGTATCGTTTGGGCCTAATTTTGGCGGGCTAATTATACAGTGGGGAATACAGACGGTATTGAGTAACGGTCAACAATTCTCTATGCCGATTTCCATGGATAATTGCTGGGCTATTATCATCAGCGATGTAGACATAGGCTGTGACCGTTTTGGGGCATCGAAAAGCGGTAATTCATCGTTTTTGGTTTGGTCAAAAAATAATCAAAACAATTTCGTCAAAACGGAATTCCAATATGTATTAATTGGCTCCAATAATTAACCAATAGAGCATTACGTTACGCTGTGATGCGGTGTCTGCTGGCTGATATACCGTCGCCGTTGTTCCATCGGAGTTAATGCCTAGTGGATTAGCCCCAAATCCATCGTCGCCAGCGAGTGCTAGATATATCACCTTACAAGACACGGGGAGCGCGAACGTGGCGGATTGCACCTTGAGAATTCCCGCACGTCCCCACTGTCTAATAAATTGAACCGATAAACAACCAATTGAAAGACGAAGGCGCTCTCGTAGCATTGATGCTGAATGAGGATATAACGTCACCCAATTTTTCGCGGTCCCAATACATGACAACATCGATTGCTGGGTATGATAACAAGCTTGTATCGGTGAGCATGATTGCGTACACCCTGGCTGTAACGGGCAATGCTACTCTGTACTTCGTGGCAGTTTCCGGGATGGGTGGATTTCCCCACTGTTGAATTGTGGGAAGCGGGATATATTCCGTGCCGAAAACACCCAATTATCAATAATTATTGCGTAGTTGAGAATTAGACGGAGCCTGCTATCTCCCGTCCTCCGCATCCCAGAAAACCGTCAATAACATACGATTAAGCATAATATGCCAGTATCATTAGTAACACGCGGTAACGGGCGTAATTGCTAATGATTACTGGCATTGCTCGTTATTGGCTAGTATCTAGTTAGTAACAATTACCGTAGTAACTCGATGCACTTACGGAGTTGTCTAAGTCCCTTGTGGGTGTATACGCGCTCGGTAATGTCTCCGCCAGCGTGGCCAAGTATACGGCGCTTGGCTGTCTCGTTGGCGCCAGCGTTATCTAGCAAGGTAGCAACCGTATGCCGGCAGTCATGAGTTGTATGAGAGTCGGCACGGATGAGCCGCATCACCGCCCGCCATACGGCTATGTACCGGCTGTAGTTGTACGGGCGTCCGTCGCTGTCGGCGATAAGGGCATCGCCTGGGGCTGACATACGGGCCTCGAAAAGTGGCATGATCCTGTGATGGATGGGGATAATACGGATGCCGGCGGCTGTCTTACTGCGTGTAATGCTAATGTACCGTTGGCGTAGATGTACATCGGACTTGCGGAGGGCCAATAGCTCGCCGCACCTCATGCCGGTATATAGCAGGATAAGGACGGTATCGACGCCGGGCGCGTCCACATTGGCCCATAACCGGTTGATTTTCTGGCGGCTCATGGTGTGATGTGGGCGCACAGGGCGATTACGTCCGATAGATAGTAACTGCGCGTAGTTGGTTACATGCATCTCTAGCTTGTCCGCATACTTAAGTAATAGCGATATCAGCGACCGCACCTTCTTACGGCTGCTGTACGATAAGCCCTTATCCCGCATCCCGTCAATAATACGCTGATAGTCGGTATAGCGTATGTCAGTAACGGGACGGGTATGTAAGGGTGCTAGATGGTTATACGCATTGCGATAGCTGTCTAACGTCGATTGTGATGGTTGCGTGTCGGCGGTATGCCGCGGCAACCATCTATGATATAACTCTGCAAGTGTCATTTTGTGCGTAGAAAGGAGTCGTCCATGGTGCAACTTATTATAGTCCGCGGCAAAAATTTCCGCGTCGAGCTGCGACGCAAAGTATTCCACCGGGGATTGACGCCCATTTTCCGAAATCACAAAAACAAACGGCCTCCGCCGATTACCTGATAAGTGCTTGATGGACCCGTATCCATTGGGCTTACGCATGTTAATCACCTCAATTATTAATATCTGTTAAGGAGGATATCACAATATCATGAGAGATTACTTAATACGGTTTGACGGAGATGGCCGCCGGCAGGAGACTTACGCCGACGGCGTACACTATGACATTAATCCAGATGGGACTATTACCGACGGCTCCGTTGTTGTTGCTGACTTATTGGCCCAGGGCTATGTCTGGGTCGATGATGACGAGTACGTCGAGTACCTTAATGGCAAGGTACGAGGCGCAGACGGTAAGCCGACGGAATACGTTGCACCAGAGCCGACGGAAGCCGAGAAAAAAGCCGCGAAAATCAGCGCTATTAAAACTAAGTACAATGCTCAAATTGACGCACTGGTAACAGCGCGTGTAAAGGCCGCGATGATGGGCGCCGATACCAGTAAACTTGATGCCCAATACAAGAGTATCTTGGCTGCGATGGCGACCGAAATTAAGGAGGCGTAAACGATGGAATTGTGCGAATATTGCGGTAATATCCTAGAGGACAACGGGCGATGCCCATGGGAGGACTGCCCCCAGAATGCTATCTTGGATGTAATGGCCGCGGCGGAAGCGGCCGATAAAGCTGCCGCCGAGAAATCGGAGGCCGAATGACGGAACAGATTATAGTATCTATTGTATCGTATGTAGTCCCTACGGTATCCATGCTAATGCTAGGATGGGTGGTTAAGGCTATCAAGGGCAGCCGCAAAAGACAAGATGCAATCGAGGGCGGGATTAAGTGCTTGTTGAGGGAGCGGCTTATACAGATGCACCGGGACCATGTAATTAATGGCAATGCCGTCACACTCGAGGAGTATAACAGCCGGGACGATATGCAAGCTTGTTATAGCATCCTGAAAGGGAAAAACGGTTACATGGATAAAATTTCCGAGGAATACAAAAACGCCCCGTTATCGGGGAAAGAATAAGAGAGGAGGGAGGCGCATGGGGTACTACGTTGTTGGTAACAATATCTCAATTACACGGGGAGATAGCGCGGTTATCGCCTTAGAGATTACCGATAAGGACGGGGCGCCGTATATCATCGCGGACGGGGACCAGCTGACGATGACGGTCAAGGCGTCCATCGATGACGTCGTGCCGGTCATCGTTAAGACGCTGGATCATGGTATTATACGCGGGGATACCGCCGTCGAGATCCATATTGACCCGCAGGACACCGCACGCTTACGTTATGGCGACTATATCTATGACGTCGAGCTGGTCATGGCAGATGGGTACACCGATACGGTGATACCGCCAAGCCAGCTTACAATCACCGGAGAGGTGACGACTCATGACTAACCTAACGGCCCGCATCACTGCCGGCAATCATGGCAAGCTGACCGGAGCAATAAGCGGCGGCGGCTCGATGAGCGGCACTATCTCCATGCAACGGGCGCAGACGGTACATCTGCAATCTAAGACGGTAGTACCGACGGATGCAGAGCAAGTCGTTACGCCTGACAGCGGTTATATGGGATTGGAGCGCGTGACGGTCGCGCCTATCCCAGCCAATTACGGCAAGATTAGTTACGACGGTGTGCAGTTGACCGTCGAGTAGAGGAGGACAACATACATGGCAAAGAACGTTAAGATTAACGGCGTATTGTACCCTGACGTCCCAGAGGTATCTATTCCGCTGGCCGAGGGGCAAGGCAATGCGACGTTTCGGGATACCGGTGACGCGACGGCGGTGTCCGGTGATATCGTAAGCGGTAAGACCGCTTATATCGGGAGTGGTAAGGTAAGCGGCACCATGGCCAACAATGGGGCTGTATCCGGCACCATTAGCAAGGCCGGGGATAGTTACACCATCCCATCGGGATACCATAACGGCTCTGGCACGGTCAAAATCAGCGCAGCAGAACAGGCCAAGTTGGTGAGTGCCAATATCAAGGGGGGACAGACTATTTTGGGCGTCGCGGGCAAGACTAGCGTTGTCGACACGAGCGATGCTACAGCTGGAGCGGGGACGATTGTAAGCGGCAAGACGGCTTATGTTAACGGCGCCAAGGTTACGGGGACGGCCACAATCGGCACCGCAGACACTCGCAAGGCTATTACAGTCATCCAGACGCCCAATCAGACAATCGAGGTGACAGGCGTACCGGTTAAGTTGTCGCAGACTACGGGCTCCGATGGTAACGTCGTCTATAAGACGGAGTACCATCGCCAGATAACGCTGACTATTACGGCGGACTCCGGATATACGGCCGGCAATATTATTGTTGATGGTGCGGATATCGGGCAAGGGGCTACGATTAATATCAAGGCCGGGATGCTTATTACGGCCACAGACGCGACTAAGATGGCTGATACCGCGACCTTTTCGACGGTCCGGCTTGATTGTCCGCTTGGATTTAACCGCAGCAGCTATCTGGAGTTTAGGGTAGGCTCGCAACGCCCTGAAACGCCTAAGGTAACTAAGGTAATCGCGACTAAGAGTAACTTACGATTAGTCGTTGACCAAGCTTACGCAGATTGTGTTGTTACTATTGTATGTGGCCCTACACAGATAGATGATGTGTCAATGGTATACGCTGATGACGCTGATTTTGGGGCGGTTATGAGGGCAGATGTATCCAACTCCATCTTATACGACTATTTCCAAGAGTGCATCGATTTTGGCGACCAAATGACAATTATTTTCAAGGTTACGGGGTGATGTATATGATTGAGCGTATTAATGTTACCGATTGCATTGTCTTAGTGGGGCTTGTAGTGGCCTTACTGCTGGCAATGTATAACGGACTTAATGAGCTGGCTACATCCATTGCGAGTGGCTTGCTTGGATACGTCGGCGGCTCTGTCAACAAGACCGCCAAGAGAGGAGACGATAATCGATGAGAGTCTATATTAATCCCGGACACGATGCCAAGTACGACAGCGGCGCCGTGCATCGTGATGACGCCGGAAATGTCGACTTGAGAGAGTGCGACGTCGCCGCCGAAATTGGCGATGCCGTAAAAAAATATCTCGAGGCCGCCGGCTGCGAGTGCCGATTATTACAGTCGGACAATCTGTACTGGGATACGCAGTACGACGACCGACCTGTAGCCGTCTGCCCGGATGCTAACGAGTGGGGGGCTGACGTATTCTTGTCAATCCACTGCAACGCCTTCAACGGGGAGGCCCGCGGCACGGAGGTCGAGTGCTATTCTCGGATGAGCGATGGCGGCGCCCTTGCCCAGTGCATCCAAGATCAGTTGATTAATAGCATCGACACCGTAGATCGCGGAGTCCGTGAGCGTCCGGACTTACGGGTACTGCGGCATACGGCGATGCCGGCGGTACTCGTCGAGACGGCCTTCATCGACAACGATGTTGACGTCCAGTTATTGATTAACAATTGGGATGACATCGCCCGGGCAATCGCCCGCGGCGTCACTGATTATGCTTGTGGATTACGATAAGGAGGAGATATTATGAGCAAGTGGACTGAGGTAAGAGACGGGATGTTGGCCGCTCTTGACGTTAAGGAGGTAGCCGACACGGCTAAGGCCGAGTTAGTCAACAACCTGTCCAATGAGGGCATGGCGGCACTGGGGGCGGTAGCAGATAAGTTTACGGCCCAGCTCCAAGAGCAGGCCAAAGAAGAGGCCGGATGGAATGCCATTCGTGACCGCTTCGTTTTGCCGCTCTTGATTAGCGGCGTTATCTGGGGTGCCAAGTTGGTCATTGCCAAGAGCACGCCCCCGAAAAAATAGTATCAATAATATATAGTATTATAAGAGAGCCTCGCGGGTCGGTTTTACGCCGATTCTGCGGGGCTTATTTTTTTTTGATATTTTTCTAAAATATATAGATATCCATATTGACAATATATAGATATCTATATATAATATAGGTAAGGAAAGGGGATAGAGAAGCCCCGGATAAATGGTTAATAACAAGGAGGAACAAATCATGACCAACGAACTTAGAAAAAAATGGACAGAAGAAGACCTTGAATTAGCACGCTTTATTTCCAGATCAAGGAAGTGGCCGGAATTAACCGGTGAGGAACAAAAGGTTAATTATGCTATATTAAAACGGTATGGGTTCGAAGATAAACTCGAATGGGAGCGGCCAAGGCTCCGTTTATATGGTGATATATACGTAAAATTTGAACCGTGGCTGTTCAAACAGGCCAACCTATCCTTCTGGTGCGAATTAGAGGACCTTGGTGATGCCTTAATGACGTATTTTAAAGAAACTAGCACTAACGATAAGCCGTCTGAAGAAGACTGCAAAAAATTTGATGATGTTATGGCTGAATTAAAGCAGATCGGTGACCTTCCGGAAATGACATATTGCTTCGGTCATAGAGGACTTTACGACGGGGTAGAAACTATTCGGAAAGACGCTCAAACAGCCTTTTTCAGTGGCGTTGCAAAAAAAGCCTTCCTCGACGGCATTATCACATTGGAAGAGGTGAAGGAAATTTATAAGTTTGAATTTTTGGAAAGAGACGATGCCGCCGATTGGGTAAATGGATGGTCGATGGCTGGGGCTATCGTAACCCTGCGGCAAATACAAGAGAACAAGAAAAATGGTCTCTGGGAAGGGGATGAAGAATAATATGAAAGAATTTCTCTGTATTGCAGAAGTCATGTCGCTCGGCGAAGCTGCCGAGCGATGGGGGATACTACCGATCACGTTGAACCGGTGGTGCGCTGGGAGTAAGAACCAGTTGCCGCGTTTTTACCGGCATGAGTGTCGCAAAAGCGGCAAATATTGGCTCATTACCCGGGCCGGAATGGAGCGCGTAGCCGGCCCGGAACCAAATAAAGACAGCAAAGATCTATCGATAGATGATAAATTGTACGACGCGTTGACAGCAATGTATAAAATACTCGTTGAATGGAAACGGCATCCGGATAGCATCGATTGGACGGTCAAAGCGCTAGAAGGGATGAATAAATTAAGAGAAGAGTTTGGCGTTGAATTCAACGATCCTGAACTGTATAAAAAGTGGAAAGAACGTCAGGATGCTAAGTCAACTCTTACCAAGAGCACGCCTCAAAAATAGAGTGAATAGAATTATATAAGCCCTGTCGGGTCGGTTTTGCGCCGAGCCATGCGGGGCTTATTTTTTTTTGAAAAACTTTTAAAAATGTCATATTTTAGTGTTGCAACATGTTGCAACATATGCTATAATATAATCAAGGAAAGGGGATAAACAGAAACCCCGGATAACAGTTAAATCTAAGGAGGAAGAAATTATGGAAAGAACAATCGTAGTAAAAACGGATAAGGGTGTGGTTCTCGGAAGAATCTACACTAACCGGATGCTGGATGTGCATGAAGTCGCCGACCTGCTTGACCTTGAACCGACTGACTATGACAAACAGTTTGTCGAACAGGGGTACCGTGCTCAGTACTATTACGGTCCTGACGGCAAAGCTTTTGACATCGAGGAAATTATATTTGACGACGAAGAATAATTCAGTTAATAGCCGGGCGGGTATTCAGCCGCCCGGTGCCAACAAAAAGGGAGGACCTAAAAATGAGTAAAATTAAAGTGGAACACAAAAACGATAAATTGTACGTATATACCCCGTATAATTGGAATTTCGTGAAAATGGTCCGCCCTATTGGGGACTGGAACGGGAGTGCCTGGGAAGTAGACGGTTCCCATTTAGCCGACATTAACAGAATGTTAACAAGTGTATACGGCTATGACCCGGAAAATCAGGAATCCTCAATTAATGTTGAGGTATTTGTTAAGTCCGAGCTTTGGGGAGAAGGACGCGACGGAGTATACATGTTTGGCCGTCAAATTGCCAGAGCTTTTGGCCGCGACAGCGGCGCTAAAATCGGAGAAAGTGTTTCGTTTTTCTCCGGAGATCCCGAGTCCGGCGGCTCCGCAAAATATTGGGGAGCTATAATCCCCGAAGGGGCTAACTTCGTGGTCTATGATGTGCCGGAAGGGGCTCTGAAATTGGAAAATGAATATGCCGACTATATTGACATTAAACCAATAATTCCTAAAAAAGCAGAAGAGCCCAAGCCGGCCCCCGCGCCTGTACGGGAAAATGAACCCGCAAAAGACACTACTATAGGGTTCAGGATTGACTCTGAGCTCAAAAAAGAAATAACTAATCTCTTAAAACAAGAGGGAAGCAATCTTTCCACATTTTTGACAAGAGCAATCGTCCAGTATATTAATGATAAAAAATCTGGACAAAAATAATTGATGTGATATAATAAATCTAAGAAAGGGCATCTCTTCGGAGATGTAGTCTCGTCCCGTGAGGGACGAGCGGATTGAAAGATATAAGTTGTCTTTAAAATGACAGCGTATAGTTGTCGCCCCTTCGGGGGCGCGGATTGAAACAGTTGGCTTGTGGACGCAAGTGCGACCGCACCAATGTCGCCGCCTTCGGGTGGCGCGGATTGAAACAACGTATACGGTCGGATACGGAAAAGAGCATCATCCTTATGGGTGGTGCTTTTTTCGTGCTCAAAATAAGGGCGCATCCACATACAGAGCTGCGCCCTTATTATCCATATCAGCCGCCGTCAAAAATTCGGCAAAAAAATAATTTAAAATTAAATGAATTTATATAATCTAACAATCGGGAAAACATTATAAAACCGCTTAAATGACGCGATTGTATTAATCTATTGCGAACTATATCAATATCGCGTTATAATATAATGGTATGCGCCCATTTTGAAGGGCAGTATAGCAAAACAGATTCGGACTGCAGGACCTCTTTTGGCCGGCAGTTATTTTCAGTTTGTATATGAGGTGAAATTTGTGGACGAACAACAAGTAGATAAGATTGTGCCGGTTTGTCTGGAAAGTGAAATGCAGACGTCGTACATCGACTATGCCATGAGTGTCATCATCACTCGTGCCTTGCCGGATGTACGCGATGGGTTGAAGCCGGTTCACCGGCGAATTCTCTACGCCATGCATGAAGCGGGCATGACGCCGAACAAACCGTATAAGAAATCGGCCCGTATTGTCGGTGAAGTTTTAGGTAAGTATCACCCCCACGGGGACAGCTCCGTCTATGATGCGACCGTCCGCTTGGCCCAGGATTTTTCGACACGGTACCCCCTCGTCGATGGTCACGGCAACTTCGGTTCTGTCGACGGTGACTCGGCGGCAGCCATGCGTTATACTGAAGTCCGTATGGCAAAGATTACGGGAGAAATGCTGGAAGATATCGACAAGGAAACGGTCGATTTCATGCCCAACTACGACGGCTCTATGCAGGAACCGACGGTCTTGCCGTCAAAAATCCCGAACCTCTTAGTAAACGGCTCGGCTGGGATTGCCGTCGGCATGGCGACCAACATTCCGCCCCATAATTTAAGTGAAGTCGTCGATGGTTGTGTTCAGCTTATCGACAACCCGGATTCCAGTCTGGAAGAAATCATGACCAAGGTCAAAGGCCCTGATTTTCCGACCGGGGCTAAAATCATGGGTCGTGACGGCATCGTCAAAGCTTATTCGACGGGCCGCGGCAGTATCAAGATGCGTTCCTGCGCTTCCATCGAACCGATGAATAAGGGGAAGAATCGTATCGTCGTTACAGAAATTCCGTACCAGGTCAATAAGGCCCGGGTCATTGAATCCATTGCCGACTTGTCCCGCAATAAGGAAATCGACGGAATTACGGCTCTTCGCGATGAATCGGACCGCAAAGGGATGCGCATCGTCATCGAGCTCCGCGCCGATGTTAACCCGGATATTGTCCTGAACAAGCTGTATAAACACACTCAACTCCAGGAAACGTTCGGCGTCATCATGCTGGCTCTCGTCGACGGTCATCCGCGGGTCTTGACGCTGAAACAGATCTTGACCTACTATTTGGATCATCAGAAGAATGTCATCACGCGCCGCTGCCGGTTTGAACTCGATAAGGCTTTGGCCCGCGCTCACATCTTAGAAGGTCTGCTCATCGCCCTCGACCATATCGATGAAGTCATTAAGACCATTCGTGAATCGGCAACGGATGAAGTGGCCAAGACGTCCCTCATGTCCAAGTTCGGCCTTAGTGAAAAACAGGCAGTTGCTATCCTCGATATGCGTCTGCGCCGCCTGACCGGTCTCGAACGCGAAAAAATCGAAGAAGAATATAAGGAACTGGAAGAACGCATTGCTTACCTCCGCAGCGTTTTAGCCGATGAACATAAAGTCATGGAAATCGTAAAAACGGAACTCCTCGATGCCAAGAAGAAATTTGGGGATAAACGGCGTACGGAAATCGTTGCCGATGCCTCTGATTTTTCCATCGAAGACATGATTCCTAATGAACGCATGGTTCTGACCCTGACGCGTCGGGGATACATGAAGCGTATCAACGCCAATGTATACCATACGCAGAATAAAGGCGGCCGCGGCATCAAGGGCATGGGGACGAAAGATGAAGATGCAGTTAACCACCTGCTCTACACGTCGGCGTGGAATACGGTCTTGTTCTTTACCAACTTCGGCCGTGTCTATCTCTTGAAGTCCTATGAAATTCCGGAAGCCAACAGCCGTAATTCTAAGGGGATGGCTGCCATCAACATCCTGCCCCTGTCCAACGGAGAAAAGGTCAACGCCCTCATCGACCTCGATCAGGTTGATCCGTCGATGAACCTCTTTATGGTAACGGAAAAAGGCTTGGTCAAGAAAACCGTCCTTCACGAATTTAAGAATGTCCGTCGCAACGGCCTCATCGCCATCTCCCTCATGGAAGGGGATCATTTGGCGAAGGTTCGCCTGACCAATGGCGACCAGACCATTATTTTGGCAACGAAACTGGGTATGGCCATCTGCTTTAATGAAAACGATGTCCGTCCCATGGGCCGCAATACCCGCGGTGTCCGCGGTATTACCTTGGCTGAAGGGGATATGGTCATCGGTGCCGATGTCTTGGCGGAAGACTGCCAAGTTCTGACGGTTAGTGAAGAAGGCTTCGGCAAGCGCAATAACGTCGATGCCTATAAAGTTCAGCTTCGCGGCGGAAAGGGCATCAAGAACTTCAAGATTACCCCGAAAACCGGCGACATCGTCGGCGTCGAAGTCGTTCACGAAGGTCAAGAACTGATGCTCATTACGTCCAACGGCATCGTTATCCGGACCGATATCGAAAGCATTGGTATTAAGAAGGGACGTAATACGTCGGGCGTCAAAATCCAGAAACTGGAAGGCGACGACAAGGTTGCAGCTCTCGATACGATTGCTATCGAGGGAACGGATGAAGACGACGAACAAGAACAGACAAAACTGTTTAAAGAATAGTCGAAACAGGATTACTGAAAGGCCGCCTTTGAGGGCGGCCTTTTTTGTATAGAATATTTCTATATATATCCTTGACAATTCCTTTACACGGGAGTATACTGAATAAGCTGTCAGGGGGAAGTCCTCAGGCAGCCCGGCTGAGACAACAGCCGACGTGAGTGCGATTTGAAAATCTTTCAAAAACGTGCTTGACAAGCTCCTTCGAGTTTGGTAAGATAAACAAGTCGTCGCTACGGCGACACGATGACCTTTGAAAACTGAACAATGATTGAATGAACGCCAGTAAATGAATCTTTGGATTTGTTTATGCCGAGTTTTACTCGGGAGTGCAGGTCATTTTCGTAAGAAAATAACCGAATCAATTCAAACGTCCGGCTTTGCCGGACACCAAAAACAATAAGTTGAGCTAGTAAGCTCTTCCATACTATCATGGAGAGTTTGATCCTGGCTCAGGACGAACGCTGGCGGCGTGCTTAACACATGCAAG
>OQVH01000129.1_pt1 | contig 55608 bp, 43 predicted proteins | sample 1691641 | NCBI WGS metagenome assembly OQVH01 (sample SAMN03418286, study PRJEB22391) | human gut metagenome | biome: human-gut; feature: organic feature; material: feces | host: Homo sapiens | place: Italy | collected 2013-04
GTTTACCCGAAAGATCGGCTTTGATAGGAAAATCGTTGGCACGGCAGCTTGGGATTGTTCCCCAAAAGATCCGCCGCGTGACACTCCTTAAAAAGGCCATCGATGCCCGACGCAAGAAGAGTATCACCTTTGTCTATCATCTGCTCCTTGATCTGGAGCTAACCAATGGGGAACGCAGCCGTCTTGAAAAAAAGCAGCTCATCCTGCCCTATAAAAGGGCACAGACCCCAAAGCCCCAGATTGGAAGCGAAACGCTGCACGGGCGTCCCCTCGTGGTGGGACTTGGCCCTGCCGGGCTGATGGCTGCCCTCGAACTTGCGGAAAACGGCTACCATCCCCTTGTAGTGGAGCGGGGACGGGATCTTGCCCACCGCGTAAAAGATGTGGAAACATTTTGGCAAACGGGACAACTTGATCCTGTCAGCAATGTCCAGTTTGGCGCTGGCGGGGCGGGCACCTTTTCCGATGGAAAACTCACGACGCGGGTCAATGACCCCATTGTGGGCCATATCCTTGAAACCTTTGTTGCCGCCGGTGCTCCGGAAGAAATCTTGTATGAACAAAAGCCCCATGTTGGGACGGACCGTCTCCGCATCATGGTCACAGGCTTGATCCATCGCATCAAAAAGGCGGGTGGGGAAATCCGTTATGAAACACAGGTGACGGATTTTCATCTGGATTCGAAAAAAGGGCTGACGGCTGTTACCCTAAACGGCCGGGAACGTCTCGAAACAAACGGCGTCATCCTTTGCTGCGGACACAGCGCCCGCGATACGTATGAAACCCTTTATTCCCGCGGCGTCCATATGGAAGCCAAGGCATTTGCTGTCGGCGTGCGCATTGAGCATAGTCAGGCCCTCATCAACAAGGCTCAATACGGGCCATTTGCCGCGCATCCGAAGCTGGGGGCTGCTGACTATGCCCTCATCTATCATGACGCGTCCGGCCGGGCTGTTTATTCCTTCTGCATGTGCCCGGGCGGCGAAGTCGTTGCCTCCAGCTCTGAGACAGGAGGACTTGTCGTAAATGGCATGAGCCCCTACAAAAGGGATACGGGTCGGGCCAACAGTGCCCTTGTTGTTGCTGTGACACCCGACGATTTTCCCGAAGGTCCTTTGGGTGGGATGGTCTTTCAGCGCCGTTATGAGGCTCTTGCTTACAGGGCTGCTGGCGCTTACCGGGCTCCGGCCCAGTCAAGCCGCAGCTTTGTGGATCATACGGCACCGGATCTATCCGTTCCTTTTAAGACAACCTATCGGCGCGGCCTTGTTCCCTATGATTTGAGAAAGATCCTGCCAGACTTTGTCACCGATCCCTTGGAAAACGGGCTCCGTGATTTTGAACGCCGTCTGCCCGGTTTCAGCCGAGAAGGTCTTATGATAGGCGTGGAAACAAGAACCAGCGCGCCCCTGCGCATTGTACGCGGAGAAAATGGACAGTCCCTGAACTGCCGCGGCCTTTACCCCTGCGGTGAAGGAGCCGGCTACGCCGGCGGCATCACGAGTGCCGCTATGGACGGATTCCATGAGGCACGGCATTTTATGGCACGATTTGCGCCAACTGTGGTATAATTTTGTGTATATACAATTCTGTACAGGTAAAAAGGAGAGTTCATCCATGGAAAACATGACGATTGTAACGGGTCATAAGAACCCTGATACGGATTCCATCTGCTGCGCTTTGACCTATACCTATGTCAAACAGCAGCTCGGTGTACCGGCTGTCGCTTGCAGAGCCGGCAAAGTCAGCAAGGAAACCCAATACGTTCTTGATGCCTTCAAGATGGAAGCACCGAAACTCATCGAAGAAGTCGAACCGGGCCAAAAGCTTATCCTCGTCGACCATAACGAAGAATCCCAAGCCGTAGACGGTCTTGCCGATGCGGACCTCAAGGAAGTCATCGATCACCATCGCTTGGGCGGCCTGAAGACGGCTGCACCCCTTTATATGCGCGTTGAACCGCTGGGCTGCTGCTCTACTATCATTGCCAAACTGGCCAAGGAAAATGGTGTTGCCCTGCCGCCGCAGTATGCAGGTCTGCTCTTTTCCGCCATTAGCTCTGATACGCTCTTTTTCAAATCTCCGACAACGACGGAAACGGACCGCAAGATTGGTCTGGAACTTGCTGAAATCGCCGGCATCAAGGATCCGAAAGCCTATGCCCTTGATATGCTGCAGCATGGTTCTGCCATCAACAGCAGCACGCCTGATGAAATCTGCCACGGTGATATGAAGGAATTTGATTTCCCGCAAGGAAAAGTCACCGTTGCCCAAGTGAACGTCATGGACGGCGAAAAAGCCAAGGAAAAATGGCCGGCATTGAAGGCCGCACTGGAAAAAATGGTGGCTTCTGGTGAATCTGACACGAGCCTTCTCATGGTCACGGATATCATGACGGAAGTGACGGAACTGCTTTGGGCTGGCAAGAACGGCGACGTCCTGGAAAAAGCCTTCGGCAACCCTGAAGCTGACGGTCACTTCCATATGCCCGGCGTCCTGTCCCGTAAGAAACAGATTGTTCCGCCTCTGACGGACGCTTTCAGAAAATAAAAAATGTACGAGAGGCTGTGAAAAAATGAGAATTTCATTTTCTTCATGGCCTCTCTTTTTTCGTACCTGATACAATAAGGACAAACAATGATCCAGGAGGCTTCTATGCGAAAAATTTCTTTTTTGTTGGGACTTGTACTCCTCACCTTTGTCATAGGGATGGGAAGCTGCGCCACCCCTAAAAAGGACAGCCAAGCTAAGCCCCAACCGGCGCCTAGCTTGACGCATCCCATCAGTATGGTTTGGCAGCATAAGGATGATCCCAGCGTGGATCTTTCATCGCTGCCCAAGGTCCCAGGCCTGACCGTTGTTTCGCCGTGTTGGTACCGTGTAACGGGGGAATATGGAAAGGTGGAAGGCGCGGCTGTGCCAGGGTATACGGAACGGGCCCACAAAAAAGGGTACCAGGTCTGGCCGCTTGTGACCAATTCCTTTGATCCGGATCTTACTCATAAATTCCTTCAAGATCCCCATGCCCAGCGCTTTATCATTGACCAGCTCCTGAAAGAGGCTGAAACGCACGGTTTTGATGGAATCAATATCGATTTTGAGAACATCTATGAAAAAGATTGTGATGCTCTCACAAGCTTCATGGCCTATCTGCGCCGTCAATCCCAAAAGCAGGGACTGATCCTCAGTATGGATGTCACAGCTCCCAGCCGCAATCCCAATTGGTCCCGATGCTACGACCGGAAGGCCTTGACGAAAAGCGTGGATTATCTTGTTCTCATGACGTATGATCAATTTTCTCGGCTGAGTAAAGTGCCGGGACCGACGGCTTCTTTCAATTGGGATGAAAAGAAGGTCCAAGAGACTCTTGCCCAGGGTGTTCCCCCGGAAAAACTTCTATTTGGTCTCCCACTTTATATGCGCCTATGGGAGGCCCCGGAAGGCACCAAGGAGTATCGGGCGAGAACCCTTGGTATGTGGCAGGCCCAGCAACTCATTCATGATAAAAAGAACCTTCCGACCTTCCGGAAGACCTGGCTCCCAGAGGAAAAGATGACTCGGGTTTCCTATACGGAAGGCGGCAGGGATTATGTCTTTTGGCAGGAAGATGCCTTGAGCCTCTACTATAAGTCCCGTCTCGCAATACAGTATCAGCTGGCAGGGACGGCAGCCTGGCGATATGGCTTTGAAACGCCCGATGTCTGGCACCTTCTTGAAATCAGTCAGAAAAATGGAGCCCATGCTTCCCAACAATAATGTCCTGTTTCCTATTTTTATAATAATAATCATAAAATAATTCTTACTTGATTTATGGACTATGAGCCCGTATAATGTATGAGGAACCCAAAGAAACAATCAAAGACCACTATATCTTGTGGTCTTTCTTACTTTTAGGAACAAGAAAGGAAGCCACTTATGGACATCATGATCCGCAAACGGGACGGGCATTTTGAACCCCTTTCCGTCGAAAAGACCAAGCGTATGATTGCTTTTGCCTGTCTGGGACTTGATTCATGCGATCCCATGGAGCTTGAAATGGATTCCAAGCTTCAGTTTGTCGATGGTATGACCACGAAACAGATTCAGCAGACCTTGATCCGCACGGCCATTGAAAAAGTCATTCCCTCCCGTCATGAAGGGGGCGGGGTACCCCTTCAGGAGATGAATCCGGATTGGCAGTTTGTGGCTGCCCGCCTGTTCCTCTTTGACCTCTATAAAGAGGCTGCCATCCAGCGCCGTTATAAGGCCTTTGGTTATGGGAATTTCTCCAATCTCATCCATATGCTGGTTGACAAGAAGAAATATGCTGATTTTTTTGTGACGGACTATACGGAAGATGAGCTCCAGGAATTGGGGGATTATATCAAACCGAAACGGGACTACCTTTTTAACTATGAAGGACTCAAACTCCTGGCAGACCGTTATCTTGTACGGGGATTTAACAAGGAAGTCTATGAACTGCCGCAGGAACGCTTTATGGCCATTGCCATGCATCTTGCTCTCGTTGAAGGGAAAAACAAGGTGGCCTACGCCAAGAAGTTCTATGACCTTATGAGCGAGCTCAAGATGACAACGGCAACGCCGACCCTTGCTAATGCTGGCACGCCGTTCCATCAGCTGTCCAGCTGTTTTGTGGCAGGTGTCGATGACAACCTTTGGTCCATTTATGATGTGAACAGCAAGTTCTCCCGTGTTTCCAAGCATGGAGGGGCCCTAGGCATCTATCTGGGGAAGGTTCGGGCCCTCAACAGTGATATCCGGGGATTCAAGAACTCTTCCGGAGGGGTCATTCCCTGGGTCCGGCTCTATAACGATACGGCTGTTGCCGTTGACCAGCTCGGTAAGCGCAAGGGCGGCGCGACGGTGACCCTTGATATTTGGCACAAGGATTTTTATGAATTTGTTGAACTGAGGACCAATAACGGCGATGATCGGCGCAAGGCCCATGATATCTTTCCCTCTATTTCCGTTCCGAACCTCTTCATGGAGCGCCTCATCAAACGCGAAAATTTTACCCTCTTTGATCCGCATGAAGTGAATACGGTCATGGGCTTTGCTCTGGAAGACTTCTACGATACGGAGGAAGATAAAGCCTTTACGGAGCATTACCTTGCTTGTGAAAAGGATTCCCGTCTCCATGGCATCAGCGTCCCCGCCCTTGAGATGATGAAAAAAATCATGAAAAGTGCCGTTGAAACGGGAACCCCTTTCATCTTTTTCCGGGATACGGTCAATGAAGCCAATCCCAATAAGCACGCGGGGATGATCTATGCTTCGAACCTGTGTCATGAAATCGCACAGAATGTGGGCTTTACGAACCTCAAAAAAGAAATCCTTGAGGACGATGGGACCATTACGACAGTGACAGCGCCAGGCGATATGGTCACCTGCAACTTGAATTCCATCAACCTTGGCAAGATTGATGAGGATTTCCTGGAAGAACAGATTGCCCTTCAGGTGCGCATGCTCGATAATGTCATTACCATCAACCAGACGCCGGTACCGGAGTCCCGGCTGACTTGTGACAAATACCGGGCCATTGGCCTTGGCACGAGCGGCTACCACCATTATCTTGTAAAGCACGGCCTGCGCTGGGAATCAAAAGAACACATAGCCGCGGCTGATGCCCTTTTTGAAAAGATTGCCTACTATGCCATCAAAGCGTCCATGGAACTTTCCAAAGAAAAGGGGGCTTATCCTGCCTTCAAGGGATCTGAATGGGATACGGGCAAATACTTTACCCGGCGCGGCTATACCAGTGAAAAATGGCAGCGTCTTGCTGCCGACGTCCACAAGTACGGTATGCGCAATGGGTATCTCCTTGCTGTGGCGCCAACCGGTTCAACGAGCAACATTGCCAATACAACGGCTGGCATCGATCCTATTTTCAAGAAATTCTTCATAGAGGAAAAACAAGGGTCCTTTACTCCGAAAACGGCACCGGACCTTAACCCAAAGACATTCTGGCTCTATAAGGAAGCTCATACCATTGACCAGCAGTGGTCCATTCGTGCCAATGCAGCCCGTCAGCGCCACATCGATCAGGCCCAATCCTTTAATCTTTATATCACGCCCCGCATGAAGGCCTCGGAAATACTGAACCTCTATATTGAAGCCTATAAACAGGGCATCAAGACCATTTACTATGTACGGAACCAGTCCCTTGAAATGGATGAATGCACGAGCTGTTCATCCTGACTGTGTGAGAAGGAGCGCAAGATGAAAAAGAAACTTATTTTTAATGAACATGGGCAGCGCGGGACCCAGGCCATGATTGGCGGTAATACGACAAACCTGCGCGAATGGAACCGAATCAAATATGATTGGGCCAATACACTTTACCGGACCATGCTCAATAACTTCTGGATTCCCGAAGAAATTTCCTTGAACGAAGATATCAAGCAGTTCCCGTACCTTACGGACAGCGAGCGCCGTGCCTTCGATAAGATTATTTCTTTCCTGAACTTCCTTGACAGCGTCCAGAGCGAAAACCTGCCAAACATAAGTCGTTATATCACGGCACCGGAAGTGGCGTCCCTCTTAAACATCCAGGCTTTTCAAGAGGAAATTCACGCGCAGAGTTATTCCTATATCCTTGATACGGTGACAAATCCCATTACACGGGATAAGATTTATGATGAATGGCGCACGGATTCGACGCTATTGGAACGGAATCGGTTTATTGCCGATGCGTATCAGCGCTTCAGCGATGATCCGAACGAAGGCAATTTCCTTCATACCATTGTGGCAAACTATATCCTTGAAGGCATTTATTTCTACTCAGGTTTTAGTTTCTTTTACACCTTGGCCCGCCAGGGGAAAATGACCGCAACGAGCACCATCTTCAAATATATCAACCGTGACGAAGTGACGCACCTCATTCTCTTCCAGAATATCCTCCGCGAACTGCGTCATGAACGGCCCGATCTTTTTACAAAGGAGCAGGATGCTCATATTGCCGACATGATCCGTCAGGGTGCGGAAAATGAAATCAAATGGGGCCAGTACATTACGGATGATAAGATTCTGGGGCTCAATAATGGCCTGATCGAAAAGTACATCAAGTATTTGGCCAATATCCGCCTTGAAGCCATTGGACTTGCGCCCCTTTACCCGGAAATCAGTCAGAATCCCATGGAATGGATTGAAAGCTTCTCCAATCTCAATGGAACGAAAACGGACTTTTTTGAAGCGAAAGTAACGAACTACACGAAAGCCGCCGCTTTTGACTTTGACGATTTGGTGTAGCATAACATAAAAGATCCCAACGAATGGTCTATGTGACGCGTTTGTTGGGATCTTTCATTTACAGGACTTTACAGGACGCCGCTTGCGTCGGTTTCCGTGAGGAGGCCGGCAGATAGGGGCAGGGCAAGTTTCAAGATCGCGGTCATGGGCTGGGAGCCTTGAAGACGCTCGATGCTTACGCGGCCAAGAAACGTATAGCTTTGGGTGCCGCCGTAGGCATCTTTTTTATTTTCACGAACAAAAAGAAGAATATAACCCGCTTTTCCCTTTTCCCTGCACAGCCTTTCATAACGCTGTCCCGTCTTTGAATGGGGTGTCGTCGTACTTTGGCTTTGCCAGTGAAAGGTCATCCGATCGATGGAATAGTCTTCATAACGTGTTGTCTCCGAAAAGTCGCGGTCTGATTTATTCAGGGTTACAAGAAAGACATCCGTTGGATGGGTGACAGCAAAACTCTTTTCTGGGGTCAGGAACTTGACGCCCTCGCGGATGGAACTGGGATGATCGTACCCAAGCGCGGCAAAGATTTGGTTTCTTGTGTAGTGACAATAGACTTCAAGGGCACAGGGATAAAGGACCCCGGGGGACTGGGGCAGGAAGGACAAGGCGTTTTCCTGCATCGTCAAAAAGGCCTCCAGTTCCTTGATAAAGGGATGCCAGTGGCTAAGGCTCAAGATGAGCGCTTCTGGGGAAATAATCCCAAGGGCTTCCAGATCCTTTGAAAGAAGAGTGTGGTACAGCATGGCCGCATATTCCCTATCAAGAATCGTTGTTGGCCGTTGAGGAGCTTTCAGGTTTTCCTTGAGATAGGAAATCCAGTGCGGGGAATCCAGGGAAAGGAGCGTCGGATAAGCTCTCATGAGGACTTTTTCCTCAAGGCTTTCTTCCCGTTCTTCTATGAGGCCGGCCTTCATGAGCAGCCTTGTGTAGGTTCGCTTCCCATTATAAAAAAGGTGGGGATCGATGCCGGAAGCTTTGAAAAATTCCGCAAGTGTCGGTACGCTCCCTGTTATCTCGTAAAGTTCACGAATGGTTTCCAGATAGTAGGAAAGGCCTTTTAGCTGGTTGTTGATATTTTCAAGGATTCTTTGCTGGGCAACTTTTTCCAGCTGAATGCAGCAGCCCTTGGGTGCGTGGGGAAAGCCTAGCTGAACTTCACGGCGAATGGAGAGGTTCCTTGTCCCCATGAGGGCAAAAAGACGGGAAGCAAAGTCGTATTTTCGGTTTGCCTGAGCGACAAAATCAAGGACCGTAAGGCAGTCCTTGCCTTCAAAAAGGCGCAGGCCGCGTCCCAGCTGCTGTAAAAAAATGGTGAGACTGTTCGTGGGACGCAGGAAAAGTACCGTATTGACGGCGGGGATATCGACGCCTTCATTAAAGATGTCGACAACAAAAAGGAAGGTCAGCCTGCCGGAAGCTAGGTCAGCTGCTGCTTTCCGGCGCACTTCATCAGGTGTATCCCCCGATAGGGCAAGGGAAGGAATCCCCGCCTTGGTGAAGAAACGGGCCATGAATTCGGCATGCTGGATTCCAACGCAAAAACCGATGCCTTTTACATCCCGCAGATCACTGGTATAGCGAGTGAGAGCCCTTAAGATGGCGTTGGCCCTGATCTCTGCCGTATGATCCCTAGCATAAAGATGGATAAGCTCATCTGTTTCATACTGCCCCTTTGACCAAGCAACGTGACTCAAGTCGATGGGGTCCTCTACGCCAAAATAATGGAAAGGAACCAAGAGACGTCTTTCAATCGCTTCAGAAAGACGGATTTCCGCTGCCATATGACCATCAAAATAAGAGAGGATGTCTTTCCCATCCATGCGTTCTGGCGTTGCCGTAAGGCCCAGAAGGATCCTTGGCTTGAAATAGGAGAGCAGTTTCTGGTAACTCGGTGCTGCTGCATGATGGAATTCGTCAACAATGATCATGTCATAGTAATGGGAATCAAGTTTTTCCCACAGACGCTGGTGCTGAAAGGTTTGAATGGAGATAAAAAGATGGTCCGCCCGTTTGGCCTTGAAGTTTCCTACGGAAAGTTCCCCAAAGCCTGGATCTTGGAGGACTTGACGAAAGGCGGAAAGGGATTGGGTGAGGATTTCCTCCCGGTGGGCCACAAAAAGGAGACGGGTTTCCTTGTTTCTATTTTTGGCAAAGCGAGCGTAATCAAAAGCTGCAATGGCGGTTTTTCCTGTACCCGTAGCGGCAACAACGAGATTGCGCGTGCGGTGATGGATTTGCCGCTCAGCCTGCAGGGCATCAAGGATCTGTTCCTGATACGGGTAGGGACGGATTCGGAAAGCATAGGAAAGGGCGGAACCTTCCTTTTTGCCCCGTCCCCGTTCAGCATCAATGGCGTCTTCAAGATGCGGACGGTCTTTTTCGCTAAAGTCCTGAAATTCATCACTATGCCAGTATGTATCAAAGGTCGTATGGATTTTTTCCATGACAAGGGGCATATCCTGCTGGGTGATCTTCATATTCCATTCAAGTCCATCGGCGATGGCTGCATGGGAGAGATTTGATGATCCGACATAAGCCGAGGAAAAGCCGCTGCTGCGGTAAAAAATATAGGCCTTGGCATGAAGACGCGTTTCCTTGACATTGTAGGAAATCCGGACCTCCGTATTGGGAAGAGCTGCCAGCTCGGCTACGGCCTTGGGATCGGTCGCACCCATATAGGTTGTCGTAAGGACGCGGAGCTTTCCTCCATGGCGGGTGAATTCCTGGAGATAGGGGCGGATCATAATATACCCTGAATATTTGATAAAGGAAACGAGCAGGTCGATGCGGTCCGCGGATTGGATTTCCCGCTGCAGTTCCGTTACAAGGGAAACGTCCTTTTTGCTGTTGGTAAAGAGCGTGGAATGGGAAAGCCCCGATAAAGGCCGCTCCAGAATGATTTCCTTGAGGGTATTCTGACGCCGTTTCAGCTGGGTGAGAAGAAAATCCTCACGGCTTACGGTGTGGCCTTCGCCTAAGGTTTCCATGCGTTTTGAAAGAAGCCGGATGAGGTCATTGACAAGATGAAGTTCCTTACTAAGGGCCGTACTTCCTTCTTCATCCTGATCGGCGATTTCCTTTAGGCAACAGTGAATGAGGCGGCCGGCATAATCAGATAGATAACGGGCCCCTTCCTGGGAATCGACCGTCTCCGTCTCCTTCCAAATCTGTTCTTCTTTGCTTGCCTCGTCAAGCACCTTCCCGAGTTCGTCTGAAATGACGCGCTCATAGATTCCATCAGGCAGCAGCGTAAGTTCCATAGGGCATCCTCCTTTATGCTTTCCAGTATAGCAGATCGCGTCCTTTCCTGCAGCTAAAAGAAAGAGGGGGAGCGTGGTAAATCCATTGCATGAATGACCGGCACCTGTTACAATAAATGCAGTATGTAGGACAGAAAAAGCAAAGGAGGCCTCGCTGTGTCCGTAATCATTGCAGAAGAACTGAGAGCTGGGTACATCCTCGGTGATCCAGATAATGACCAATATCTATATATGCCGGGCAGTGAGATTGGTGTGGACGATCCCATGTGTATTTTTGAGGACAAGGATTTTAAAACCGATGTTCACCTCAAGGAAGCTGTGGAGATTGCTAAGAAACTGACACTGAAACGGGTCCATCATCCCCTCATGGGTGATCGGTCCTATTGATGAATCGAAGTAGGAATGGAGCAAAACAATGGAAAAAGAAATTTTCAGCATTGATGTTGGGAGAGCGGCCATGCGCATGGCCATGTCTGAAACAAGGGACGATGAGGACCGCCTGAAAGCAAATTACGCCAAAGAAGGATTCCGTACGGCTGCCGTTAATTTTGGCGGTGAGTTTTTGCCAAGCGTCACAAAGATTGTGGAACGTGCCATGGTGGCGGCCGAACGGCAGCATATCGTCTCAGACAGTCACGTCGGGGCTGGAACTGTGGCAGGTGCTGCCCATGAAGCCCTAAGCCAGGTTATTGCCAAAGCCTCGGGCTTTAATGTCGGCGGCAAGGTGGGCATTGCCCGTTATGGGGAACACGTCTGCGTCGCCATCTTCATGAGTGTTGGCGTCCTGAACCTCAATGAAATGGCTGTTGGCCTTGCTCATCGGACCCTTGCCGGTGTGGACTGAACCGCAGTCTAAAAGATGGGCTGTTGCCGGAAGGCTCCCTTTGCCGCCCTGTTTTTCCTTTTACAATTTTGTTGACACACCCTACAAGATGTGGTAAAATGACAAAGTCGCTGATAAGTACGACATGGTGGCTATGGTGAAGCGGTTAACACACCGGATTGTGGCTCCGGCACGCGTGAGTTCGATCCTCACTAGCCACCCCACTTTTTTTGTGCTTATTGGGGCATAGCCAAGTCGGTAAGGCACGGGACTTTGACTCCCGCATGCGTTGGTTCGAGTCCAGCTGCCCCAGCCATTTGATTCACTAGCTCAGTTGGTAGAGCACCTGACTTTTAATCAGGGTGTCCCGGGTTCGAATCCCGGGTGGATCACCACTTCAACTGTAAGCTCCCTATCCTCAAAGAGGGTGGGGAGTTTTGATTTATGTACGACTTTTGCTGTCATGCGATAACGCGGAAAGGAACAACCATGGAAAAAGTTATCATCGAAAGCTTTACCCTTGACCATACAAAGGTCATTGCCCCCTATGTACGTCTCATTGGGGAAGAACAAGGGGAACACGGCGATATTGTCTCCAATTTTGATGTCCGCCTGGCCCAGCCAAACAAAGAAGAAATCCCTACAGGGGGCATGCATACCTTAGAGCATCTTTTGGCCCTTTATCTACGCTCTCGCATCAAAGGATATCTTGACTGCTCTCCCTTTGGCTGCCGCACGGGCTTCCATCTCCTGTGCTGGGGCCACCATGATCCCAGGGACGTGGCAAAAGCCCTCAAGGAAGCGTTGGAACTTATTGTCACGACAAAATGGGAAGACGTGCCGGGAACAAAGGAAAAGGAATGCGGCAACTATAAGGACCATTCTCTTTTTTGCGCTCAGGAATGGGCCAAACAAATCCTAAAAAAGGGAATCAGCAGTGATCCCTATGAACGTCGTTTGGTGTAAATGAAAAAGGAAAAGGACCTGTCGCTCAAAGCGATAGGTCCTTTTTTGGTGCGGATGACAGGACTTGAACCTGCACGTCGAAGACACTAGATCCTAAGTCTAGCGCGTCTGCCAATTCCGCCACATCCGCATAAAGATCCCCGCGTCAAGCCACACAGGGATATGAAAGATTATAATCTAAAATGACAAGAATTGCAAATGTTGATTTTGGGAAGGCGTGGAGAAGAGTTGTCTACAATTTGGAGGGTTTGTTATCAAATTGATAAATAAAAGATGTAGATTTTTATAAATTGTAAAACTTGGTACTTAATATTACTTTAACATCGTGATATAAAGGACAAAACTTTAAGTTATAAAATATTTACTATATAATATATTTGATGTAAGAATGATTCAATGAAAGATAAATCGTCATCATTCAAAAAATAAATCGCAGCACGATTCCTGAAAGAGATACGGTGAGCGTCGTAGGGGTTCATACCTTCCATAAGGATGAACTGTGCAGGACGGTAGGAGCCAGAATTGATTTTTCTGGCGGCCGTAGATTGCGAGGGCTTATGAATGAAAACAAAGAGCGTTGGATCAATATTGAAGAAGTCGCCGAATATATCGGTGTCAGTCCTGTGACGGTTCGCTACTGGCTGCGCAGTGGAAAGAACCTGCCTGGAAAAAGGGTGGGGCGGCAGTGGCGTTTCCGAATCAAGGATATTGATGAATGGATCAAATCAGGAAAAAGCAATTTCGATGATTGACCGATTTTTTCCTCTTTTTTCCATGGAAAAGAAGGCTCTGCCTGAAAAAGGGCAGGGTCTTTTTTGCGATGAAGACAATGTGTTTGTATCCTGCGGGTGGATCCTTATCTACTATGGATATCGCTATAATTAGAAAATACTAAATTTACATGTAATTTAAATTTTAGTACAATCTAAATCATCAAAGGATGAATAGAATGATAAGAAAAAGTAGATATGAAGAATCATAAGAAAGATGATTTCTTTTTGATGAGGACTTGGGATTCGGACACGATGACGGAAGGTGGGGACTGATTTCATCTTTTTATACGATTTGCTGGGCTGCGGAATACGCCATGAATAAGAGGTCAAAAGGATTGCCATCTGCTCATAAATGCGCGTCAGGCTTTTCTCAGGATGCCAAGGAAATCGAGATGCGTCTTCTTCTCAGTCACTCATGGATTTCATGTAAGGAGAGGCTGGCTATATCTCAAATTTAAAGAAAGTGGATATCCATTGAAGAACGTTCTGAATATCCTGATGTCAGTACCGTGACCAATCGCTCTTGGATCTGTTCGGAAAAGGATATTCCAGCTGTTCGGGTTGGCAGTCAGTGGCGCTTCAAGATCGAGGACGTCGATGAATGGACCCAATCAGGAAGAAGCAATTTCAGCGCCTGAACAAAGGCGTGTGCACATATTCCTCCGTCTACAGGATCGGAAGACTTTTTATGGAATCGGGTAAAAAATGAGGGACCCTGAGGCTGGTTCAGTAAGCATCATGAAGCTTAGGGGTCTCTTTTTTGTGCGAATAATAAAAACTATAAGGAAAAAGAAAATATATATATTATCCTATATAATTTCGTATAATTTTATATAATTTAATATATTAGCGTTTTTTTTTTTTTTTTGATAATAAGTAAGAAAATTGCAACTTTTATTATATTTCTTTTTGTAGTATAATACCAACTAAAGAAAATAAATACCATAATAACCATAATAATCATAATAACCGTAATAACCATGAAGCTGTATCATGGTTATCAATACGGAAAGAGATGGGAGAGGATGATGGTGGACCATAAGTGGATATCCATTGAAGAGCTGTCTGAGTATCTTGGTATCAGTGCCGTGACCATTCGCTCTTGGATCCGTTCGGGAAAAGATATTCCGGCTGTCCGGATTGGCCGTCAATGGCGCTTTCGGATTGAAGAGATTGATGAATGGATTGAATCCGGAAGAAGTGAACTCGTATGACAGCCTGAAAATGGCTGCTGATTCGTATCGGATGATAAATGCGGGGCATAAGAGAATAGGCCCCGCTTCTTTCATGCATTCATAAATAATTTTTTTCTTATGATTTTGTAGATCTTGCTATTCCTATAGATTGGAACTTGTTGTTTTGATAGGATGCATTCACTACAATAAAAAGGTAAAAACAAAAGAGATTTAGAGAAAACAGAAGAAAATCGCGATGATGAATTGGCGAGAGTAAAATCTTCATGAAACTTTCATTTTTTACAAATAGAATAAAAAAATCATAGTGAAAAATGGAATAAGAATAAACAATTTCAGTATAAAGAAAAAATATATCATTGATAATCGGTCTAATAATAAAATAAAAATAAATATCAAATAATATATTAAAATCAATTGAAATGGAAATATAAATCTGCTATAATGATTTCTGCTTACTTTGCGAAGGCATGGCCCATCAAATCACGGAAAGGAGGATGCTCTATGTCAAAGATTGAGAAACAGTGGATCTCCATTGAGGAACTTTCTGAATATCTTGGCATCAGCGCTGTGACCATACGTTTCTGGATCCGCTCGGGTAAGGACATCCCTGCTGTCCGTATTGGCCGTCAATGGCGTTTTCGGATCTCGGATATTGATGAATGGATTAAATCGGGAAAAAGCAATTTCAGTTGAGATGAATGGGTGGATGTTGGTTTGCTGCCGGTCCCCTCATGTAGGAACTCCCCAAAGAAGGATGGTAACGTCTTCTGTGGGGAGTTTTTTCTTATGAGAACCCAATGGTTAACCCTAACTTTTTGATAAAAAAGTTATTGCAAGTAATATTTATTTGTTATAGCGTATTTTTCAATTTTTTTAAAGTCCCATACAATTCGAACTATAGTATAATAATAAAGTCTCTTTGTTTAGTAAAATAAAGAGATGATTACGAAGCGCTTTGGCGTTTCCATGAAAAGAGGCGCTGCGATTAGAGAAATCAACTAGTAGATGTATTAGGTATAACCAGATAGGAAAAAGATTCACTTGATGGGGGAAAAGAAAAAAACGTGCATAAAAGACGATAGATCCCGTAAAAAATAAAGAAAAAATGAACATACCGGAATTTGATTGCCCAGAACGTCCTTATTTGGACAAGGATATAGAGTAAATTATTTTTTTGAATAAAAACTGTTACAAAATAATGTAAGAAATTGAGAAGTGAAAAATAGATGTCGGTATGGTACTGTAATAGTGGAATTCTGGTGCACGTTCTATGCAATGCAGAAAAGGAATTTGGAGAATATGGAGGATTGGCACATATGGCAGACGTTAAAGATCAATGGATTTCAATCGAACAAGTAGCAAAATATCTAGGGGTAAGCTCCGTAACTGTCCGTTTTTGGATCCGGTCGGGAAGGGGAATCCCGGCTGTGCGGATTGGGCGGCAATGGCGTTTCAAAAAAGCATCCATTGATGAATGGATTAGCTCAGGAAAAAGCAGTTTTACTTGAGGCATATAAATGCCTGGGAAAAATGAGGCAGAAAACTTTATCCCAGCATAGCTGGGATGACTCTGAATTGCTGAAAAGAATATGATAAGAAAAAGGGACCTAAGAGAGCATCGGCTTCTCGAAGGGCCCTTTTTGGGTTTTATTATACAACAACCATATAGTTATAGAGTTTCATAAGGCGATAATCTTCCTTGGTGAGGATTAGCGATTTGGCAAATTCCTTGGTCTTGGGAATCCTTACTTTAGAAAGCAGGACCTTGCCAGCGGTGGGCATGAGCGGACGGGAGGAAATCCCAAATGCCAGACCCCATTTTGTTTCACTATCTATATAAGGTGAGGGAACAGAAATCATGTACTGATCCAGACGGGCATTGCAATTTTGAAATATAAAGTTTGTGATGGCACCAAAATGAACCATATGGCCTAAGTAAGAATCCTCACAAAGATGTTCATTATCGTTTTGGAGAAGATTCATATACATTTTAACGAGATAGCTCCCTTCTCCTAAAAAAGGGGAAGGAATGAGACCGTTACTAGAATCGGTCTCTTCAGCCTTTTGAATGCACTCAATAAGACTTTCACGAATTTTCTTCTGTCGTCCATCATAGGTGTAGGCATAAAAGGATGTGAGGCCAGAAAAAAAAGCAGGCACAATACTTGCCGCCATTTCTTTTTTGGGAAGGGGTGGTTCATAAAGAAGTGCTGTCACGGGTATAGAAAGAGCCGATGCTATGTCATAGAGAACGGATAGGTCGAGTGCAATTTGCCCTTTTTCGTACTTATAGAGTGTTGCTTGACTTTTGCAGATGGATTCAGCCAAATCCTTGATGGTCATATGTTTTTGGATACGGTAGAATTTGATCTTGCTTCCAATTTCTTTAAGAGGTTCCATGGCTGTCTCCTATAAATCCAAATTTAAAATGAAATCAATCGACTTTTTCATTTTAAAGGGAAACAAAGGAAAAAACAACCCTTTTTCTCATGTAAAGAAGTAAAATGATTCATTGTTTATCATTTTATGAGAAAAATAAAATTTTCTAAATAATTCAAATATAGCTATAATGAGGCCAACAAAGAAAGACCAAGGAGGCTATCATGAAACAAGAAATAAGAACCGAAAAGGCACCTAAAGCCATTGGGCCTTACAGTCAGGGAATCCTTTCAAAAGGATCCATTCTTTATGTTTCGGGCCAACTGCCCGTTGATCCCCAAACGGGAGAATTTCCCGCGGAATCCATAGAACAACAAACCCGTCAGTCTCTTGAAAACATCAAGGCAATTCTTCAAAGGGCCGATCTTGGTATGGAACATGTTGTGAAAACAACAGTCCTCTTAGCGGATATAGCTGATTTTGGTGCCATGAACGCTGTGTATGGGACTTATTTTGCGGAACCTTTCCCTGCTCGGGCAGCGTTTGAGGTTGGAGCTCTTCCCAAAGGCGCGCGGGTAGAGATTGAAGTTGTGGCAGTAAAGGAATAAGGAGACATTTTTATGAAATACAACTTTGATGAAGTCATCGATCGGAGTCAAAATCGTTCTTCCAAGTATGATGAGCGGGAAAAGGTCTTTGGAACTATGGATGTAATCCCCCTTTGGGTAGCGGATATGGATTTTCGTACGGCTCAGCCCATCATTGACGCATGCAGAAAGAAGGCTGAAGAAGGAATTTGGGGCTATACATCCCGTCCCGCAAGTTATTTTGAAGCTGTTAGGGAATGGGAAGAAAAACGCAATCAGTGGAATCCTGATACCCGTCTTATGAGTTGGGCCATCGGAGTTGTTCCCGCAATGGCTTCCCTGATCAAGCTTTTTACAAAAAAAGGAGACCGTATTCTGTTCCAGACGCCTGTTTATTCCGAGTTCTATGATATTACGGAACATACGGGACGAACTGTAGCGGAAACGCAGATGACCCGTACTGAAACAGGGTGGACCGTTGATTTTGAGGATTTTGAAAAAAAGGCAAAAGACGCTAAGGTGTTCCTTTTCTGCAATCCTCATAATCCTTTGGGTATCGTCTGGACAGCGGAAGACATCCAGAAGATGATGAAAATTTGCCAAAAATACGGACTTCTCGTCGTTTCTGACGAAATTCATTCCGACCTTATTTTCCATGGTAAGAAACATACTCCGACAGTTCTTGCGGCTCCCTTTTATAAGGATCATATTATTACCTGCGTATCGGCGACAAAAACCTTCAATTTAGCAGGACTTCAGGCGTCAACAACAATTTTTCCTGATGAGGATATGAAAGCCCGCTTTGACACCTATTGGTCCAGCATGGATATTCACCGTAACAATGCTTTTAGTTCTGTGGCTATGGAAGCTGCCTATCGTGAAGGGGAAGAGTGGTTGGAACAGCTTCTTGCCTACATTTCGGATAATTTTGATTTTGTTCGTTCTTATTGTAAAGAATATATTCCTGAAATCAAACCAAATCTTCCGGATGCAACGTACCTTATGTGGCTTGATTGCCGCGATCTTCATATGACGAATGATGAACTGGTGGATTTCTTCATCCATCAGGCAAAACTAGGACTCAATCCTGGTCATTCTTTTGGCCGCTCTTTAAGTGGTTATATGCGTCTTAATGTGGCTTGTCCTCGGAAGACCTTGGAAAAAGCGTTGGGGCAGCTGAAAAGAGCTGTGGAAAAAATCCGTAAATAAGTATCCAATATTTGTTCATCTATATATACTCAATCCAATTATATGCTGACCTATTTTCGTTGTCTTTGAATCGAGGGGAAGGATGACGGAAACGCTGAAAGAGAAAGGGAGAACAAAATGAACAAGAATGAGATTTGGAAGTCCTATCGCTTTCCTCTGATTCTTTTAGGAGGAATTTTTCTCGGAGCTCTCATTGGTGTCATCTGGGGAAAACAGGCCGCAGTCCTTAAACCTTTGGGGGATATCTTTATTAACCTGATGTTTACAATCGTAGCCCCTATGGTCTTTTTCTCTATTGCCAATGCCGTCGGCAGTATGCTGAATCTCAAACGATTAGGGAAAATCTTGGGCAGCCTTATCCTCACATTTGTAACAACGGGTCTTTTTGCAGCTGCTGTTGTTCTCATTGTGGTCAATATTTTCCCGCCAGCTAGTGGAGTTCAGGTTTCCATGCAGGGTGTTGAACTTGCAAAACCGATTTCCGCTGGAGAAATGCTTGTCAAAACACTCACTGTCGATGATTTTCCAAAAATTTTCAGCCGTTCCAATATGCTCCCCTGCATTATTGCCGCCATTTTCACAGGTGTCGCGGTTTCCATGAATGGCGGGCAAGATTCTCCTCTGGGAAAAGTCATTGCTAACATCAATTGTGTTATCATGACACTCATTGATATGGTCATGAAACTTGCTCCAATTGGTCTTGGCGCTTACTTTGCCAATCTCGTCGGAGAGTATGGACCCCAGCTTATTGGTCATTATGGGCGGACGATGCTCATCTACTACCCCATGTGTGTGTTCTATTTTGTCATCTTTTTCAGTGGATATGCTTATTATGCGGGCGGCAAACGAGGTGTCCGCGCATTTTGGAGCAATATATTGAACCCTGCCATTACGGCTTTTGGTACGCAAAGTTCCAATGCAACACTTCCAACAAGCATGATTGCCTGTGAAGAAATCGGCGTCCCAGAAGATATTTACGGCATTGTACTGCCTATGGGTGCAACGATGCACATGGACGGTTCGGTTCTTTCCTCCATCGTCAAGATTGCCTTCCTTTTTGGTATCTTCAACATTCCTTTTATTGGGGTTGATGTCTATATCAAAGCCATCATCGTTTCCATTTTGAGTGCCTTTGTTCTATCAGGAGCACCAGGCGGCGGTCTTGTTGGGGAACTTCTTATTGTAACGCTGTTCGGGTTCCCTCAGGAAGCTTTTCCCCTCATTGCAACGATTGGGTACCTCGTTGATCCTATGGCAACCTGCCTCAATGCCAGTGGTGATACCGTTGCTTCTATGATGATTACCCGCATGGTTGAAGGAAAAGATTGGATGGATAAAAAGCATGATCATAGCTGCAACTGTTCTGAATAGATAAGCTGAGCCTTGAAAGGAGATGTTTTTATGCAGATCAAAATCATTGGAAGTCATCAGTGTCCTGATACCCTCTATGCGCTTCATGTTCTTGCAGAAAAGGGGTATGAAGTTGATTTTGTTGACATTTTAGGAAGTCATGCCGGACTTAAGGAATACTTGACACTTCGTGAAACAGATGCACTTTATAAGGATATTTGTGGAACACAGCGTCTTGGCATTCCTTGCATGATTTTAGAGGATGGAACCAAGACCCTATCTCTCAAGGATTGTCTCAAATAGTTTACCCCCTACCCGCAAAAGTGTGAGATTTCTCTTTTGCGGGTTTCTTCTGTGATGACCTTGTGGTATTATCATGGCTGTACTTTCAGAAAGGATCGAAGCCTTATGCATGCATTGACGAGACTGATCAAAGAAGATATGAAACCTGCTTTAGGTGTAACTGAACCGGCAGCAATTGCCTTTGCTGTAGCGTTGGCGCGGAACCATCTGCCTGAAGAAGTGACAAGGGTAGTCCTTCACCTGACGAGCGGGCTATATAAGAATGCTTTTACTTGTGGTATCCCTAATACGACCCATGTAGGAAACGATTTTGCCGCGGCCCTTGGTTTGGTTGCGGCAGATCCGCAAAAGGAACTCCTCTGTCTTGACGGTGTAACGGAAGAAGATGTCAAGAAAGCTGAAGGGCTTGTCAAAAATGGGATCATCGATGTCATTATGGATCGCATTACAAGTCGTATTGAGATTCGCGCAGTAGTCATGGGGAAAAAACATGAGGCGGAAGTCGTGATTCGCGATGCCCATACTCATGTGGTAGAAATAAAAGAAGATGGAAAGACCATTTATTCAGCGGATAATCTTGCTCAGGCAGAAGAAAATGAAATTCCCTTCATCCATCGCTGCAGCATAGAGGACATACTGGACTACATAAAGACCGTACCCTATGAAGAAATCGCCTTTGTGAAAGAGGCGGTGATCATGAATCGGGCTTTGGCTGAGGAAGCTCTCCGGAATCAACAGACAACTTTTGCACGGACTTTAAAAGTCATGAATGATAATAAACTAGTTTCGGAGGATGCCATTCGAACCGCCAACTTGTTTTGCAATGCAGCTATTGAAGCCCGTGTGATTGGACTCAATCTTCCTGCTATGAGCATTACTGGATCAGGGGCCCATGGAATCATGGCAACTATGCCTCTATATGCCTATCAGCAAGTGTGGAATTTAACGGAAGAGGCGCTCCTTCGTTCGATTTGCCTTAGTTATCTTGTTTGTATGTACATCAAGGAATATTCGGGGAAACTCTCGGCCTTCTGCGGCTGTGCCATTGCAGCGGGAACGGGGGCGGCCTGCGGACTTGTCTATCTCATGGGCGGCGGCCATGACGAAATCCAAAAAGCAATTAGCAACATGGCAAGTTCCATTACCGGCATGATTTGCGATGGGGGCAACCAAGGGTGTATCATGAAGGGCATTACAGCAGTAGAACTTTCGTTCACATCGGCAGAACTTGCCATGCGGGGTCGCTATATCTTCAGTAACCATGGAATCAATGGTAAAACAGCAGAAGATACCCTGCGCAATATGGGCCTCATCGCTTCCCCTGGAATGGTGGAGACGGAAAAGACCATCATCGATATATTGAAGAAGAAACAAGAAGAAGGACGGGCCTAACGCCCGTAAGAAAGGACTTGGATATGGAACTGAAGAAGGCGACAAAAGAAGATGTTGCGGCCATTGCAGCCCTTGAAGCACGCTGCTTTCCCAAACTGGAGGCGGCGACGGAAGCTTCTGTAAGGGACCGGGTTGCGGTCTACCCGAATCATTTTCTGCTCTTATTTGACGGGACACGTCTGGTTTCGTTTGTCAATGGATTTGTGACGGATGAAAGGGATCTTACGGATGAAATGTATGAAAAGGCAGGTATGCATGATGAAAATGGGGCCTGGCAGATGATTTTTGGGCTTGATACGGATCCAGATTATCAATGTCAGGGTCTTGCTGCTAAGGTCCTTATGGCTTTTATTGAACAGGCCCGTAAGGAAGGCCGCAAAGGTCTTGTCCTTACCTGTAAGAAACGCTTGATTCATTACTATGCCCGTTTTGGCTTTGTCGATGAGGGGGTTTCGGGCTCAACACACGGAAATGTCGTGTGGCACCAGATGAGGCTCACCTTTGCCGTTTAGAATCAAGGCCTGAAAGAACATAAAGCCTTTTGGGTTCACCCTTGGTGACCTCGTGGTGTTATATCGTTCTTTATTCCGCCTAAGGCGGGGCATGGGGGTCTTTTCCTTAAGGGGTACCTTTCGGAAGAGACCCTTTTTCGCATTCCTTCGATGTTTTTTATTCTTTCTTTTCTATTTTCTCCATTGTAAAATAATGAGAAAGAACGAGGACGCATTATTTTATGAAAACGGCGCTTTTAGAAAGAGAGGGATGACAATGCAGACGGGATTTCCAGAAGTGAAGAAAAAACTTGGTTTTGGAGCCATGCGTCTTCCCATGATTGGGGAGAAAGTTGATCTTGCAGCTTTTTCAAAGATGGTGGATCTTTTTCTGTCGGAAGGCTTCAATTACTTTGATACGGCTCATCCTTATCTTAATGGTGAATCGGAACTAGCGCTCCGCGAGGCCTTGACGAGCCGCTACCCGCGGGAAGCCTACCTTCTTGCCAATAAGCTCACGGCCCCTTATTTTGATCAAGAATCAGATATCCGGCCTTTTTTTGAAAAACAGCTTCAATGGTGCGGCGTCAGTTATTTTGACTTTTACCTGATGCATGCCCAGAATCTTGGCAACTATGATAAGTTCCAGCGCTGTCATGCTTATGAGACAGCCTTTGCCCTTAAAAAAGAAGGCAAGATCCGCCATGTGGGCCTTTCTTTCCATGATAAGGCAGAGGTTTTGGAACGGATTTTGGGAGATCACCCGGATGTTGAATTTGTCCAGATCCAGATGAACTATATTGATATGGAAAGCACTGCCGTTGACGCAAGACGGGTTTATGAGACATGTCTCCGCTTTCATAAACCCGTGATTGTCATGGAACCCGTTAAGGGCGGGAGTCTTGTAAAGCTGCCGCCAAAGGCGCAGCATCTTTTCGATACCCTCCAGCAGGGCGTTTATCCCAAGGCGTCAAACGCAAGCTATGCCATTCGTTTCGTGGCAGGTCATGAGGGAATTTTTATGGTTTTATCGGGCATGAGCACGCTTTCCCAGGTGGCGGACAATACGTCTTTCATGAAGGATTTCAAACCTCTTACGGATAAAGAAAAAAGAACCCTAGACGGCGTTGTCGAAGTCTTTAGCCAGCTTGACGCTGTCCCTTGTACGGCGTGCCGCTACTGCATCGAAGAAAATCACTGCCCGAAGAAGATTCCTATTCCAGATATTTTTTCCCTTCTCAATTCCATGCGTGTCTTCAACAATCATAATGCCAATTTTTACTATGAAAATGTTGTGACAGCAAATGCAGGAAAGGCCAGTGACTGCATTCTCTGCGGTGCCTGCGAGCATGTCTGTCCCCAGCATTTGACGATTCGCAAATTCCTTAAGGAGGCGGCAGCGACGTTTGAAGAACCAAAGAAAGGATAATAAAACGTCACAGTGACAAGACAGACAGCATAAGGACCTGTAGTTCCCATGGTATAATGGCGCAAAAGCATGGAGGAGACGGGTCATGAAGAAAAAGGTCTTGATTGTTGTCGATATGCAGGAAGATTTTGTTTCAGGAAGTCTTGGTACCAAGGAAGCCCAGGCCATTGTGCCCCGCGTGGCAGAAAAAGCCGCCCATTTTGATGGAACGGTCATTTTCACTCTCGATACCCATGGGGCTGATTACCTCAAAACGCAGGAAGGCAGGATCCTTCCTGTGCCGCATTGCATCAAAGGAACGGCTGGTCATCGCCTTGTGCCGGAACTGGAGAATCTGGCGGAACGGCTTGGCGCGGAAAAAGTGGAAAAGGAAGCTTTTGGCTCCCTTGCTCTTGCTGGAAAGCTTGAAAAAGTGCGGGATACCATCGAGAGCGTCGAACTTGTGGGCCTTTGCACGGATATCTGCGTTGTTTCCAATGCCCTGATCATCAAGGCGGCCCTGCCCGAAGTGCCCGTCCTTGTCGACAGTCACTGCTGCGCTGGGGTTACGCCTCATTCCCATGAGGCGGCTCTGGAGACGATGCGGAGCTCACAAGTGAAAATTTTATGAGCCCTCAAGAAAAAATTGTCCCAAGGACAAGCACAAATCTACAAAACGTGATATAATGTCAAATTAGAAGTGGAGCGCCCAGCTCTTCATTCAAAAAACAAATAGGAGTGGTTAGGAATGCCTTTTATTGATCATCTGAAATCTCGCGTCAAACCGATTCAAAAGAGAATCGTTCTTCCGGAAAACAACTCTGACAGAGCCCTTAAAGCAGCTGCCATTGTTGCTCGTGAAGGATTTGCCAAGATCATCCTTGTTGGGGATCCTGAACAGCTGAACCGTGATGCCAAGAGACTGGGTGTCTCCTTTGAAGGCATTGAAATCATCAATCCTGCAACCTATGAACGCATGGATGAGCTGTGCGCTTATTTTGCAAAACGCCGTGAAAAGAAGGGCATGACCGTTGATAAAGCCCGCGAAATCATGACCAAGGACACAACCTTCTTTGGGGCTGGCTTGGTTGCCATGGGCGATGCTGACGGGTGCGTTTCTGGTTCTACCCGTACTTCTGCTGATGTTATCAAGGCAGGTCTCCAGGTTATCGGTGTCCGTCCTGGCAACAAGACTGTTTGCTCCGGCTTTATCGTCCTCAGCAACACCAACCTTGGTGAAGGCGGTAAACTGGTCTTCGGTGACTGCGGTGTTATCCTTGACCCGACAGCTGAACAGCTTGCTGATATTGCTACGAGCTGCGCCATCCGTGCCCGTTATACCCTGGGTATCAAAGATGTCCGCGTTGCCCTCCTGACCTATTCCACGAAGGGATCCGGCACTGGTGAATCCGTTGATAAGGTTCAGCAGGCTGTTGAAATCCTGAAACAAAGAAATGTCGACTTTGCTTTCGACGGTGAACTCCAGGCTGACGCTGCCCTTGTTCCTGAAGTTGGCGAAAGAAAAGCTCCTGGTTCCAGCGTAGCTGGCCATGCCAACGTCCTCATTTTCCCGAACCTTGCTGCCGCTAACATTGGCTACAAGTTGGTTGAACGCTTCAGCGGCGCTACCTGCCTTGGGCCTCTGGTTCAGGGTCTGGCTAAACCAATCCTCGACCTGTCCCGCGGTTGCTCTGTCAGCGATATCGTTGACGTTGTTGCTGTCTGCGCAAGCGATGCTATCCTTGCTGACAGCCTGAAATAATTCCGGTTAAGAAACTGCAAAAGCTGCAAGAAAATGGATTTTCATTTTCCTGCAGCTTTTTATTTTTTCGCCTTGTGTAAAAATTGTACTCTATTCTTACACAATTTTTACACAAAAAAGGGGACGTCACTTCAACTTCGTATTATAATAAAGAAAAAAGGAGGGGTGATGATGCCTTGTATCTACTGTGTGGAAGATGATGAGAACATCCGTGAACTTGTGGCCTATGCCCTGGAAAGCCAGCAGTTTGAGACACAGACATTTGCTGACGGGGAATCTTTTTATAAAGTCCTCGAAAAAAAGATCCCTGATTTGGTGTTGCTTGATATCATGCTGCCGGGCGAAAGTGGAATCGAAATCCTTAAAAAGATCCGGCATAAGGAGAGGACGGCAGACCTTCCGGTCATCATGCTGACGGCACGAACCAGTGAATATGATGTTGTCAAAGGACTCACCATTGGGGCTGATGATTATGTCACCAAACCTTTTGGCATCTTGGAATTGATTTCAAGGATCAGGGCCGTTTTACGCCGTTCCCACCGAGTGGAGAAACCTTCTGAGATGCTGGTGTGCGGGCCTGTCACCTTGGACCCCCTAAAGCATGCCGTCTCAGCTTATGGGGAAGAGGTAATGCTGACGGCCAAGGAATTTGAACTGCTCCACTATCTTATGATGAACGTGGGCATCGTGCTCCAACGGGAACAGATCATGGAATCTGTATGGGGCTTTACCTACGCCGGTGAAAGCCGTACCATAGACATGCATATCAAGAGCCTGCGTCAGAAGCTCGGTGAGGGAGGACAGATTATCAAGACAATCCGCGGCGTGGGGTACCGGCTTGATGAGCCAGAATCATGAAAAAGAAAATCTTTTTGAGTCTTATTGGCATTGGAATCGGTGCAGCCCTATTGACGCTCCTTTTCCTGACTGTTGGCTTTTGGCGAACCCTTAGGGCGCAGACCATGACTGTCCTTCAAGACACCGTCACGGTTATTGCCGCTAAGGCAACCCGTACGGATGATATCATTGAGTTTATTGAGGAAACTGCTGAGGCTTCCAATCATCGCCTTCGCTTTACGTGGATTGGTCACGATGGGCGCGTTCTTTATGAAACGGATTACAGCGCTGCCCAAATGGAAAATCATGGTAATCGTCCGGAAGTTGTGCGAGCCCTTAAGGAAGTAGACGGCGTTGCTACGCGTCAGTCTGCTACCTTGGACCATATTACGTATTATGCGGCGCGGCGCCTGCCCGACGGATCGGTCCTGCGGGTAGCCATTCGTCAGGATACGGTTTACGCGGCCTATTTCAGTCTCATTCCCTATATCCTGATTTTTCTCGTCCTCATAGGCGGCTGCTGCTTTTTCGTTGCAACGAACCTGACCAAGCGCCTTCTTCGGCCACTTACAGAGACGGCCGATTACATGCGTGTCATGGGGACCAAACCCCTTGTGACAACGGATAAGGAAGTGGACATTCCGAAACTTCCAGCCACGTATCCCGAGCTGAGTCCCCTTGTCGATAAGATCACGGAACAAAGCCGTACCATCCAGGAATATATTTATACCTTGGAAGAAGATAAAAAGACCATCAAGCGGATCAGTCGGGAGCAGGAAAAGCTGCGACGCGAGTTTACAGCGAACGTCACCCATGAACTGAAGACGCCGCTTACAAGCATCCAGGGGTTTGCGGAAATGATGGCGGCAGGTATGGTGGGGAAAAAGGAAGACGTGACGCGTTTTGGTGCCCTTATCGTGAAGGAATCCAAGCGCCTTTTGGAACTCATCAACAGCATCCTCTTCCTCACAAAGATTGAAGGACCGGAAACACAGGACCTGCCCGTAGCCGTAAGCCTCAAATCCATTACGGAAAGTGTCGCAGGCTTTATGGAACCCGTGATTGCGGATAAGAAAATCCAGCTCCATCTTGCACTCACGGAGGATAAGGTCATGGGGCACAGCGATATGCTGCGCGAAGTGGTTCTGAACCTTGTCGATAATGCTGTAAAGTACAATCGCCCTGGTGGACATGTCTACGTAACGATGGAAAAAGCAGAAACCGGCAGGAACCTTCTTTTTACCGTTGAAGATACGGGCATCGGGATCCCCAAGGATAAACAGGACCGCGTCTTTGAACGTTTCTACCGCGTTGAAGAAAGCCGCAGCAAGCGCATAGGCGGTACGGGCTTAGGTCTTTCCATTGTCAAGCATATCATTGAGCAGCATCATGGCACGATCGCCCTCACAAGCCGCGAACATTTCGGCACGAAGATTGTCGTGACCCTGCCCCTGTACTAGGAAGATAATCCCAAAGAATAAGGAAAAGTCGAAAAAGGCACGATGAAAGAATGAAAACAATCATTTTTTCATCGTGTCTTTTTTACATTATCGAGTCAGGATATCCCACAATTGTGGGTTGATAACCTATTTTTTTACAGCCAATACTCGGAATATCTAAAAATCCTCTTTCGTGAAGTTGGCACGAGTATTTTGAAGCAGTCCGCGCTTTTGCCATGTTACGGCTGACCAAAAAGCGAATCTTGCAGTAAGGTTGTTCAAAGAGAAAAATCAACCAATTCCTTGGAAGAGATGCGGGGGGCTCATTTTTGATTTCCTGTGCCATTTTTTTCTCACAGAATGGATATCCTTTACTTTGCTGAGTGTGTGTTCAGCCGTCTGTTCAAAAGTGGTTCCACATCAGTAAAAAATGGACCCTACGCAGGTTGCAGCCAATGGGTCCATTTTCTTTGGTTCGATTCCTTTTTACCAGACTTTGCGGGCGCTTTTGCCGGGAATACCAAGTTTGGTACGGTATTTATTGACCGTCCGGCGGGCTACGGGAATGCCCATTGCGTTGAGCTTGTCGCAAAGGGCTTGGTCGCTCAAGGGATGGTGCTTATCTTCGTCATCAATGAGGGATTGCAGGGCAAGTTCCAAGGCTTCATCCGTTGTTTCCGTTCCTTTTTCCTCAGAGGCTTTGGCAGCCGTCCCGACAAGGAAGGCATCTGCTGGGTAAGCGCCCCAACGGCAGGCGATGACCTTATGGGAGAGGGCGCGGCTGATTGTGGAAATGGCAAAACCCGTATCATCCGCAAGATCCGCCAGTTTTAAGGGCACTTTATGTCCCGGCCCATAGCGGAAAAAGCGTTCCTGGTGCGTCGCAAGAGCATCGAGGACAACAGCGAGCGTATCTTCGCGGCTTTTTAAGAGGGCTTGAAGCTCTTTGGCCCTTTTGAGCTCTTTTTTTAGGTATTCCTTAACTTTGGGCCGATCCGAGTGGTCTAAGATCGACAGATATCCCTTGTTGATGACAAGCGTCCTGCCATAGGATGTTGACAGGGTGATTTTAAGCCCTTTTTCCGTCGTCTTGACGAATGCATCTTCGTGGAGAAATTCCACGGGGCCTGCTTCACTAAAGGCGGTGCCGGGCTTGGGATTCAGGCTGCGGATGAGGTCCCGCGCCGCAAGAATTGCCTCTTTTGTCACGTTAAACCGGGAGGCAAGCTGGGGAATCCGATTCCTTGCAAGATCATCAAGCCCCTCTTCGATGATCTTTTGGGCAAGGGATGTGTCGCCTTTTTGCTGGGCAAGCTGCATGAGGAGACACTCTTTGAGGGAACGGGCTGCAACGCCGCAGGGTTCGAGATGCTGCACCTGTTGAAGGACGGCAAGGACCACTTCTTCCGTTGCGTCAAAGCGTTCTGCAACAGCGACAGGATCTTCCCTCCAATATCCGCTGGGATCCAAGGTGCCAGCAATGAAATAGGCAAGACGTGCTTCAAGAGGCGAGAGGGAAAGGCAACCAATCTGGTCATCCAAAAAGGCTTCCAAGGTCATTTCAAGGGCGTGGGCATTTTCCACAGGGCTTGAAGGGGGATCATCGCTGGGATCTCGCGCCCTTAGGTGCATGCGGCGCCATTCCGGTCCTTCTTCCCGCCATGTTTCCCGCTCTTCAGGGAAGTCAAGGAGGGGATTTTGCTCCACTTCCCTTGCCACAAAGGCATCCAGTTCCTCGCTCGTCATTTGGAGGAGGTTCATCTGCTGGATGAGGTGCTGCGTGAGCTGCTGTTTTTGGACCGGTTCAAGGGTCATGGATAAAGGCATGGCGAGGACTCCTTTCATAGGTTTTCTTCTTTTTATTATATCATGGGAGAGGGTGGACATTTGCATTTTTGTTTTCTTTTCGTTCCCTCTTTGACAGAAAGAGGGCTTTCATCTAAGCCAAAGGAAAGATTGGAGAAAGGAGCTGTTATGAACCTGCGCACCATGAAAAGCGCTGCCTTGATACAGTGCTTGGATTTTGGCTGGAGGGAAATCTTGACACCTATCCCTTCATCGATGCTCCCTATTTTGAGGACAATTTGACCTGTATCAAGAGCCCTTTCCCTGAGGCGCATATGATTGCAGCTAAAGATGCAGGAATCATCCTTGGCTTCATTGATCTTATAAAAAGCTCTATTGAGGGTCTTTTTGTTGGGCTAGCATATCGGAAAAAAGGTAGGGGAAAGGCACTGATCGACGCTGTCAAAAATGAAGGGAGTGCACTCACCGTTGCAGCTTTTAGCAAAAAGATGGGAGTCATCCGGGTCTATCAGCGGGAAGAATTCGTTCTTTTGCGGCGTAAAAAGGACTGTGGGACAGGCAAAGAAAGCCCCATCTTTTTCTTTATGCGAAAAAAGATGTAGGGGACGCATAAAAAGGGTGTTTTTTTGAAATCATAATTGTCTTGTCATATAAGTTGACAGGATTTTTTCCAAAGCGTATCCTTTTTCTTGATATATCTTGTATACAAGATGCGAAAGAGAGCACGAGCATCAGGGAGGAAAACAAATGGAAGCGATTCAGGCATTTTTAAAAAAGAAGGACGTAGAAATTTCAACCAAACGATATCTCATTGATGCCATGGGGGCCATGGCACAAGGTCTTTTTTGTTCCTTGCTCATAGGGACCATCATCAATGCCATGGGCCTTCTTTTTGATATCCGTGCCTTAAAGATTGTCGTTGCGACCGTAGGCGGCATCAAGTATACGGTTGGCGGCCTTGCTATGGCCATGAGCGGACCTGCCATGGCAGTTGCCATTGGCCGCGCGCTGCATTGTCCGCCCTTGGTCCTTTATTCGCTTCTCACCGTAGGGTTTGCAACCAATGCACTGGGCGGCGCTGGTGGGCCTTTGGCGGTGCTTTTTGTCGCTATAGCCACAAGTGAAATCGGGAAACTGGCCGCTGGGGAAACAAAAGTCGATATCCTTGTAACGCCCCTTGTGACCATCGGTGTCGGTGCCACGCTCGCAGCTTTATGGGCGCCGCCCTTAGGGAAACTTGCGATGCAGACAGGGACTGTCATCATGTGGGCTACGGAATTGCAGCCCTTTCTTATGGGCATCCTTGTTTCCGTTTTTGTTGGCATTGCCCTTACCCTTCCGATTTCATCGGCTGCCATCTGCGCGGCCTTGGGCCTCACCGGTCTTGCCGGCGGCGCTGCTGTAGCAGGCTGCTCGGCTCAGATGATTGGCTTTGCCGTCCAGTCCTACCGGGAAAATGGAGTGGGCGGCCTGCTGTCTCAAGGTCTTGGCACATCCATGCTGCAGATGCCCAACATCGTTAGGAACCCGCGCATCTGGATTGGGCCCATCTTTGCTTCTGCCATAACGGGACCGCTGGCAACCTGTGTCTTTAAGCTGCGAATGGATGGAGCGGCCGTTTCTTCTGGCATGGGGACCTGCGGTCTTGTAGGACAGATTGGTGTATTTACAGGATGGATCTCTGATATGGCAGCGGGGACCAAAGCGGCGATTACGTCCTTTGACTGGCTGGGTCTTCTTTTTATTTCCTTTGTCCTGCCAGCCATCCTATCTCCCATCATCAATCAAGGCTGCTGCCGCCTGGGCTGGGTCAAAAACGGGGATATGAAACTTTGAGCTTATGGTGCTCCCTTCCATAAAGGAAAAGGAGACTCCCTGAGGGGGGCCTCCTTTTTGAATGAAGAAAAACAGCTGCAGAGTACTATCTGCAGCTGTTAACGGTTGCGTTGATGATGCTTATTTTTTTAGCATGTAGTCTGCCATGGCGGCTGCGGCTTTCTTTCCGGCACCCATGGCAAGGATGACTGTAGCGGCGCCGGTTGCGGCATCACCGCCAGCGTAAACGCCGGGAACAGACGTAGCACAGGTGTCATCGCTTGCAGCAACGGTACCTTTCTTCGTGCGGTCAAGATTCGGTGTATCGTCATAGCTCATGGGGTTGGGACGCGTCCCAATAGCCATGATGACCATATCAACCGGCAGTTCAAATTCGCTGCCCTTGATGGGTACAGGACGGCGGCGCCCCGAAGCATCCGGTTCATCCAGTTCCATCTTCTGGCAGACAAGGGAAGAAACGCGGCCTTTTTCATCGGCGTGGATTTCAACTGGGCTTGTAAGGAAGTTGAAGTGGATTCCTTCTTCCTTGGCGTGATGGATTTCTTCGAGTCGTGCTGGCAGTTCAGCTTCACCGCGGCGATAAACGATGTGGACATCGGCCCCCAGACGTTTGGCGCAGCGAGCCGCGTCCATAGCCACGTTGCCGCCGCCGACAATCGCTGCGGACTTACTTTTTAAGACCGGTGTGCTGCTCTTTTCATCATAGGCCTTCATGAGGTTGATACGGGTGAGGTATTCGTTGGCGGAATAGACGCCCACATGGCCTTCACCGGGAATATGCATAAACTGGGGCAGGCCGGCACCGGAAGCAATGAAGACAGCTTCATAGCCATGTTCCTTCATGAGTTCCGTAATGGTGAGAACTTTGCCGATGACCATGTCCGTATCAAATTTGACGCCCAGTTCCTTCAGTTTTTCAACCTGGGAAGCCACGATGGATTTTGGCAGACGGAATTCAGGAATGCCGTAGCTCAATACACCGCCCGCTACGTGGAACGCTTCAAAGACAGTTACGTCAAATCCTTTGCGGGCAAGTTCACCGGCGCAGGTAAGACCCGCCGGGCCGGAGCCGATGACCGCGGCTTTATGACCATTTTGGGGATCTACACAGATGATATCGGCTGCATGTTCAGCGGCCCAGTCAGCAACGAAACGTTCCAGGCGACCGATGGCAACCGGTTCATTCTTGATGCCGCGGACGCATTTGCCTTCGCACTGTGTTTCCTGAGGGCAGACGCGGCCCGAGATGCGGGGCAGGGCGTTAGCCGAAGAGATGATGTCAAAGGCACCGCGGAAATCGCCTTCAGCGACTTTGGCAATGAACTGGGGGATAGGAATCCCGACAGGACAGCCCGTGACACACAACGGCTTCTTGCACTGCAGGCAGCGCTTTGCTTCGTTGATGGCTTGTTCTTCCGTATAGCCCAGGGCTACTTCCTTGAAATTATGGTTTCTCACGTCCGGTGCCTGGGTCGGCATGGGCGTCTTTTCAGCTTGCATGTTGATACTCATTTGCGGACCTCCCCTGTGAGATTGCAGATGTGTTCTGCTTCTTCCTCGCGACGCTCCGTTTCGAAGGCCTGGTAGGTGCGGTTGCGTTCGATGGCTTCATCAAAATCAACCAGATAGCCGTCAAAGTCCGGTCCATCGACGCAGGCAAACTTCGTTTCACCGCCAACAGTGACGCGGCAGCAACCGCACATGCCCGTTCCGTCAATCATGAGGGGGCACATGCTGATCATGCAGGGAATGTCATACTTCTTGGCCATGAGGGTCGCAAACTTCATCATGGGAAGGGGCCCAATGGCAAAGATCTGATTGAACTTGACGCCGCTTTTGATGAGTTCTTCGAGCTTATTGGTGACAAAGCCATGGTAGCCGAAGGAACCATCATCGGTACAGGTATGAAGATCGGTACAGGCTGCTTTCATTTCATCTTGGAGAATGACACGTTCTTCATTTCTGAATCCAGCAATGAGATCAACTTGGTTGCCAGCCTCATGAAGACCGCGGGCAACCGGCAGGGCAATGGCGCAGCCAAGACCGCCGCCTAACACGGCAACACGGCCATAGCCCTCAACAGGGGTCGGTTTGCCAAGGGGACCTGCCATATCGGCCAGACAGTCGCCTTCATTCAAAAGATCCAGTTCCATCGTGCCAGCACCGGCTTTTTGGAAGATGACCGTAATGAGTCCGTCGTCATGGCTGGAAATGGTGAGAGGAATCCGTTCTGCTTCTTCGTTCGAACGGAGAATGATGAATTGGCCCGGTTTTGCTTTGGCAGCAATCCAGGGAGCATAGACCGAAATCGAGCTCATTTCAGGGTTCAGCACCCTTTTGTGGATGATTTCAAACTTCTTAGGCATGATCTCTCCTTTTGTGACTGTATAGCCTGCAACGGGAAGGCAGGCCCAACCTACAAAGGCGTAGGCGCGGGTCTGCCTTATTTGCGCAGGATCATGTCACGCTTTAAAGATGGATTTAAAACGTATCACGACGCTTATTTTACTATTTTAATCCTTATCGACGATTCCCGCAATGATTTTAGCAAATTCCTTCTTCTGGGCGATGTTTCCCTGGCGCGCAATCATGATGCGCTGGGCCTGCGGAGAGCCGGCACCGTGGAGAGATTCCGTGCGGTAGCCTACGGCGGCGCTGCCAAGACACATGTTTTCGATGAAGCGCATGATGCGCTGCCGTTTTTCCGTTGGGATGTCATCGCGGCCAACAAAGAACTTCTTGCAGATTTCCCCAATGGTTTCACCATTTTTGCCGACAACCATATCGGACTTGAAGTCCTTTTCGCTTGGCATGGTGACCATGACACCGCCGGCAATATCTTCGGCAAGACGGACGATTTCATAGGGGAAACGGGTGACGTTCTGCTTGCAGACGTTGGCAAGCAGCAGGTCAATCTGGTAGTTTCCGGCCTTCGTGGCGCAGCCTTCGCAGGAGCAGGCAAGACCGCAGCTAAAGAGCGTTTCGTTGAGGTGGGTCATTTCAATGAGTTTATCCTTGATATGACTTGCCTTTTCAACGCCGTTATATTCAGCGGCAAGGGCAGCGGCACCGATGAGGACGTCGCCGACACCGACTTTGCAGCCACCGTAGGACTGACGGTGGTAGCCAGCAAAGCGTTCAACCATCATGCCGGCAAATTCTGTTTCGCCATTGAGGAAGATCATGTCATTAGGGATGAAGACGTGGTCGAGGACAACCAGGGCTTCCTGACCGCCAAATTTTGCGTTTCCAAGATCGATGTTGGCGCCGTCTTCCATCTTGCGGGTATCGCAGGACTGACGGCCATAGACCATGTAGAGGCCTTCGGCGTCGGTCGGGCAGGCAAAGCTGACGGCCCAATCCTTATCGGCTTCCTTCATGGAGATGGTGGGCATGAAGATGTGCCAATGGGAGTTGATGGAACCTGTCTGGTGGACCTTGGCGCCGCAGACGACAATGCCGTCAGGACGGCGTTCCACGACATGGACGAAGACGTCCGGGTCTTTCTGTTCATGAGGTGCCTTGGAGCGGTCCCCTTTAGGATCCGTCATGGCGCCGTCTACGGTCAGGTCATTATCCTGGACGTAGATGAGGAACTTCTTGAAGTTTTCGTGGTAATGGGTGCCGTATTTTTCGTCGATTTCATAGGTCGTGGAGTATACGGCGTTGAAGGAGTCCATACCGACGCAGCGCTGGAAGCAGCTGGCTGTTTTCTGACCGAGAAGTCGCTGCATCTTGACTTTCTTGATGAGGTCTTCCGGGGACTGGTGCAGATGGGTGAAACGGTTGATGGTGTGGCCCGTCAGGTTGCTCGTTGCTGTCATGAGGTCCTTATATTTTGGATCCTGGGCCAGGGCATAGGTCATGGCAACGCAGTTGATGGACGGACGAATGATGGGATGGTCGACCCAGTTGTCGATTTTTTCCCCAAACATATAGACTCGAGTCTTCAGTTTGCGTAGGCTTTCAATGTATTCACTGGCAGTCATGAGTGTCATGATGGGTTTTCCTCCTTTAGGAAAAGGGGGCCCGCCGCCAAGGAGGTGGCAGGCCTATAAGAAAGTTATGGAATCGGCTTGTTAGCGGCCCGCAAGGATTTCGTAGCGGGCAAGACGTTTCTTGGCATCAGCTTCAGCTTTTTCATAGAAGGCTTCTGCTTTATCCGGGAAGGCGAGTTTTAGAGAAGCATAGCGGTTCTGGCCCATGAGGAAGGCACGGAAATCGCCTTTTGGTGCTTTCGAATCGAGGGTGAAGGCATTTTCTTCCGTTCCGACTTTTTCCGGATTGTAGCGGTAGAGCTGCCAGTAACCAGCTTCGACGGCTTTCTTTTCTTCGGCTTGGCTGAGCCCCATGCCGCACTTCATGCCATGCTCGATGCAAGGGCAGTAGCAGATGACGATGGAAGGACCGTTATAGGCTTCAGCTTCGCGGATGGCTTTGAGGGTCTGGTTCGGGTCGGCGCCCATGGCCACTTGGGCAACATAAACGTAGCCATAGCTCATGGCCATCATGCCCAGGTCCTTCTTCGCTGTCGGTTTACCACCGGCAGAGAATTTAGTGACCGCACCGGCACCGGTTGCCTTGGAGGACTGACCGCCCGTGTTGGAGTAGACTTCCGTATCAAGGACAAGAATGTTGATGTCTTTGCCGGAAGCAAGGACGTGGTCCAAGCCGCCGTAACCGATATCGTAGGCCCAGCCGTCACCGCCAAAGGCCCAGACGCTCTTTTTAGCAACAAATTCCTTGTTTTCGCGGATCATGACCGCTTCCGGTTCGGTGACGCCTTCAAGTGCAGCGAGAAGATCGTCGCTGACCTTGCGGGACCGTTCCTTGCTGTCCGCATCCTTAAGGTAGGCTTCGCAGGCTTTTGTGGCAACACCCTTATCAAGGAGTGCCTTGACGGCATCTTTCAGTTCGTTGCGGATGGAATCCTGGCCGAGGAGATAGCCATAAGCATATTCGGCGTTGTCTTCGAAAAGGGACATGGCCCAGCTTGGTCCAAATCCTCTCTTATCCGTGCAGTATGGGGAGCTCGGCGTGGAGCCGCCGTAAGCAGAAGAACAGCCCGAAGCGTTCGTGATGTACATGTGGTCACCAAACAGCTGGGTTACAAGCTTGATGTACGGCGTTTCGCCGCAGCCAGCGCAGGCCCCGGAGAATTCGAAATAAGGTTTGGCAAATTGGGAAGCCCTGATGGATTTATCACTGACGGCATCTTTCTTGATGGAAACGGTATCGACGGCATAATCCCACAGCGGAGCCTGAGGCAACTGAGTTTCAAGCGGCTTCATGACGAGAGCCTTTTCCTTGGCTGGGCAGACATTGACGCAGCTCCCGCAGCCCGTGCAGTCAAGCGGAGAGACCTGCATGCGATATTCGTAGGCAGCAAGGGCTGGACCGATGGCTTTCTTTGTTGCAAAACCGGCAGGAGCAGAGGCCAGTTCCTTTGCATCAACGAGGATCGGACGAATGGCTGCGTGCGGGCAGACGAGGGCGCACTGGTTGCACTGGATGCAGTTTGCTGTCTGCCATTCAGGTACTTCCACGGCAGCTCCGCGTTTTTCGTACTTCGTCGTGCCAGCAGGCCAGGTCCCATCTTCGAGCCCGTACTTGGTCATGGTCGAAACGGGGAGGACTTCACCTTCCTGACGGTTCATGACGTTGACGACTTCCTTGATAAAGGCTGGGGATTTGTCTTGTTTGGGAGCATCCTGGGCATCTTTCCAGCTTTCGGGAATGGTGACGCTGTGGATCTCGTTGATGCCGTGATCGATGGAGGCATAGTTCTTATCGACAACAGCCTGGCCCTTCTTGATGAAGTAGGTCTTATAGATGGCTTCCTTCATGGCCTTGACGGCTTCTTCCACAGGAATGATGCCAAGGAGCTTAAAGAAAGCAGCTTGAAGGATCGTATTGGTGCGGTTGCCAAGGCCGATGGAACGAGCAATGGCCGTTGCGTTGATGGTATAGAATTTGGCTTTTTTGGCATAAAGGGCGCGCTTCATGGAAGCAGGCAGGTGCCGGTCAAGGTCTTCATCGCTCCAGGCGCAGTTCAGAAGGAATGTGCCGCCTTCTTTGAGGTTCTTCACCATATCATATTTTGTCACGTAGCTCGGTGTATGGCAGGCAACAAAATCTGCGGCCTGGATGAGGTACGGGCTGCGGATGGGGTTCCTGCCAAAACGCAGGTGACTCTGAGTAAGACCGCCCGATTTCTTGGAATCATAGACGAAGTAGGCTTGGCAGTAGAGGTCCGTCGTGTGGCCAATGATCTTGATGGAGTTTTTATTGGCACCGACCGTCCCGTCAGACCCCATGCCCCAGAATTCAGCGCTCATCTGACCTTCCGGTGCCGTGTGGATGGCCTCGGCCTTGGGAAGGCTCGTATTCGTCACGTCATCGACGATACCAATGGTGAAGTCATTTTTTGGTGTGTCAAGGGCAAGATTCTTATAGACGGCAAGCATCTGATCCGGCGTCGTGTCTTTGGAAGAAAGACCATAACGGCCGCCGACGATGGTGACATCGGCGCCTTTTGCCTTGTAGAGGCTGCTGACATCTTGGTAGAGCGGTTCGCCCATGGCGCCCGGTTCTTTCGTGCGGTCCAAAACAGCAATCTTCTTGACCGTTTTCGGCATGGCTGCAAGGAAGCGATCTGCTGCGAAGGGACGATAGAGGTGGACAACGAGGAGACCGACCTTTTCGCCTTTGGCCGTGAGAAAATCAACCGTTTCCTTGGCCGTTTCCGCACCGGAACCCATGATGACAATGACCCGTTCCGCGTCAGGAGCACCATAGTAATTAAAGATACGGTAATCACGTCCCGTCAGTTTGTTGATGACATCCATGTAGTGCTCAACAGCATCCGGAATGGCGGCAAAGCGCGTATTGCAGGCTTCGCGGCACTGGAAGAAGATATCCGGGTTGACGGTGCAGCCGCGGGTGGCTGGATGTTCCGGATTGAGGGCGTTTTTGCGGAAGGCCTTGATGGCATCGTAATCAACGTAAGGTCTCAGGTCTTCGTAATCGAGGGCGTCAATCTTTTGGATTTCGTGACTCGTACGGAAGCCATCGAAGAAGTGCAGGAAAGGCATCCGGCAGTGGATGGCTGCTAAATGTGCTACAGCACCGAGGTCCATGACTTCTTGCGGACTCGTTGAAGCCAGCATCGAAAAGCCCGTATTGCGTACGGCCATGACGTCGGAGTGGTCTCCAAAGATGGAGAGAGCATGCGCACTCAAGGTACGGGCCGATACGTGGAAGACGCCAGGGAGCATTTCGCCGGCAATCTTATACATGTTCGGGATCATGAGGAGCAGCCCCTGGGAAGCCGTGTAGGTTGTCGTCAGGGCGCCGGACTGCAGGGAACCGTGAACAGTACCGGAAGCACCGCCTTCGGACTGCATTTCAACAACGTGGACAGGCTGACCGAAGAGGTTCTTTTTACCGTTGGCCGCCCATTCATCGACATGTTCCGCCATCGGGGATGACGGGGTGATGGGGTAGATCCCAGCCACTTCTGTGAAGGCGTAGGAAATGTAGGCCGCAGCCTGGTTCCCATCCATGATTTCGATTTTCTTGGTCATGATACATCCTCCCTTAATAATGGATTTCATAGCGAAAGCGAAAGCCGCTTTCGGAAAAGTCCACCTTTGTATCTTGTTACTTCATTTATACCCGTTTTGTCCTTTTGATGCTTTGCACCCCATCACATATTTTTTGCACTTTTTCACCCTCTCTTCAAAGAAAGAAAATGCAAAAAAATTTGACAGATCCTTTCCCCGTCTTACATTGGATACTTTTTGAAAAGGGGAGGGCCATTTTTGCGATACCTGAAAATTGGCAAATAAATTGCGTGTTTCCGCAAAGAGTGCAAAAGAGAAGTTCACTATAATTAAGGCAACAAAAGGCAAGGAAGACAAATCCAAGCCAATGGACCGGAGAGCCGGTACCAAATAAAGGAGGAACGAACAAATGGATATGAGCTATTTGAAAGACATGCCAATTGCTGTACTGGGTGGTGGTGCTGTCGGCAAGACGATGGCTGCTGACTGTGCCCTTGCAGGAAAGGAAGTCCGCATCTGGGATCAGCCGAGATTCGCTAAAACGAATTTCCTGAACATTGAAAAGACGGGCATTACCCTTTCGGGCAACCAGTTCAGCTTCTTTGGTTACACTCGCAAAGGAACGGCCAAAGTTGCCCTTGCAACCGATGACATGGCAAAAGCTGTCAAGGGTGCTGGCATCATCATCGTGGCAACTGTTGCTATCGCTCACGAAGGCATCTTCCGTGAATTGATTCCTCTTCTCGAAGATGGGCAAGTCATTCACATCCTGCCGGATAACTGCGGTACCCTCGTATTCCGCAAACTGATGCGCGAACTGAAATGCACTAAGAAAGTCATCGTTGGTTCTTGGTACACCGCTCCTTACGGTATCCGTGTTGTGAAACGCGGCGGCGTTACGACCAACGAATGCAAGGTTGAAGACCGCATCACCACGATCCGCGGCTGCGCCCTGCCGACCAAAGATAACGAAGCTTTCATGGCTTCTGCTTACTACATTCCTGCTTTTGGTGCCATCATCGACGCAGAAGGCGAAGTCACCATCTCCAAGAAGGGGGAGGAATTCCACCACGGATTTGTAACAGGCAACACCGTCATGGATATCAACTTGTCCAACGTCAACCCTGTTATCCACGTTCCTGGCACGGTTCTGGCCGTTTCCACCATGCAGAACTTCGACACCGTCCTGGGGCAGGAAAAGAAGAACTACTCCCTCTATGGGTTCGGTGCTTGCCCGGCTATTGCTGAAGTCCAGGCTGCTTTCTGGGAAGAAGAAAAAGCCCTTGCCAAGGCCATGAGCATCGACCTTTGCACCGTAAACTATGAAGACTTCTTCTCCCGTACCACCATGTATGGGAAAGAATACATGGGTCCTGACTTCGCTGTACCGTATGAAGAAAAATATGAAAACTTCTTCGGCGATGGTCCGTTCGACCTGGAAAACCGGTACATCACGGAAGACGTTCCAGTTGGCTGCTACCTCATGAGCCAGCTCGGCAAGAAATACAATGTACCGACCCCGATCATCGACTCCATGATCCTTCTTGCAAGCACCATGCTGAAACGGGATCTGGCTGCCGGCAGCAAGTACACGCTGGATTACCTCGACATTGGCCATATGACGGATGCTCAGCTCCAGAAGTACCTGCGCGAAGGTGAATTCACGCCGAAAGCATAATCCATGACTGCAGTGCACCCTTTGGGCTGCCTCTAGCGCGTTGCAAAAATGGGGAGGGCTGTTAACGGAAAGGCTCTCCCCACTTTTTGGTAAGATTTCGTTCAAGTGTTTTTGAAAAGAACATGGCGTCGTTTGTCTGTAGTTATAATTAACAGAAAATTTTAAAAATAGTTTTACTGTAATTCTGTTCTTTAAATCATGCCAAAACTTACTTTTCTTTCCCCGGTACCCGTTCCTGAGAGATAAAACACTTGAATAAGTTTATTGCTCCCTGTATCCTGACAACGGAATCGGACTACGCTAAGACGAATCAAGCGTTTTGGTATTAGGAAAGGATGAAAGTTATGGTAAAAATGAATTGTGTCCAGAAAACTACCCCCCCCCCGAAAACTAAGCTGAGAACACCTGTCATGGCGGTGACGGTTTCCTTATTCATTGCCATGCTGATTGCCATCGTCGTCAATGCGGAAGGGTTCTATCATGTCCTCAACGAGCTTGTCATGAAGAACCTCATGTGGGGAACAGGCTGGGTATCAAGCGTTGCCAGCTTGTTCATGGTCATCCTCTGTATTTATATCATGTGCTCCAAAATGGGAGATATCAAATTAGGTGGACCGAATGCAACGCCAAAGTTCACCTATATGCAGTGGTTTGGCATTTCCCTCTGCACGGGAATTGGCGCCGGTGTCGTTTTCTGGGGTGCTGCAGAGCCGTTGCTTTTTACGATGGAACCGTCTCCCAGTACGGGGATTACGCCCGGTTCCAATGCCGCTGTTTTGTGGAGTATGGTGCGCTGCTTCATGCACTGGGGCTTTACCCCTTATGCAGGTTGCGTCATCTTTGGGGTTATCTTGTCCTATGTCATCCTAAACATGGGAGGCACATTTAAAACAAGTTCCTGTTTGGTTCCTCTTTTTGGTAAAAAAGTGGCTACGTCGAAGTGGGCCACTGCTTTTGATGCCATTTCCGCGTTCTCCTTGACAGGAGCTGTCGCTGGTGGCTTAGGCTATGGCGCCATGCAGCTTTCAACGGCAGTTAATGCTTTTGCAGGAATCAAACCGTCTCCAACAATCTATGCGGGAATCATTTTTGTCATGTTTCTTTGCTACAACGCATCAGCCATCAGTGGGCTGAAACGGGGCATTACCTTTCTTTCAAACCGCAATGTCCAAGCCTTCTTCCTGTTGCTCCTGTTCGTCTTTTTAGCTGGTCCTACTGCTTATATTTGCAACCTTTTCACGGAATCCATGGGTTCCTATATAACTGAATTTTTTGCCAATAGCCTGAATACGGCGCCTTATCCCAATAGTGGGATGTGGCCTCAGAACTGGGATATGTACTGGTGGGTCGATTGGTTTGCCTATACGCCGCTTCTAGGCCTTTTTATGGTTCGTGTTGCTTATGGAAGAACCCTTCGCGAGTTCATTGTTATTGAATGGCTCCTGCCCGCCCTTTTTGGGATTGTTTGGTTTGCTGTTTTTGGCGGCACGATTCTTCATGCTCAGCTTTTCAATGGATTTAATTTCTACAGTATCTATAAGGCCCAAGGGGCTGAAGCATTGACTCTTGCCATGTTTGATGTGCTGCCCGTGGGTATCATTGCTAAAGTCATCATGCTTGTGATCATTACGGTATCTCTTGTTACGCAGTGTGACTCCATGACTGTTACCCTTGCCAGTATGTCCATGCATGGTTCCGATGAAAATACGGAAGCTCCAATTTATTTGAAACTTTTCTGGGGCATCGTCTTTGCTATTATCGCTGTTGTCTTTGTCATCCTCGGTGGGATCGATGGCGTCAAGACCATCAAATCTTTCTGCGGGATCCCGCTCACTTTTATCTGCCTGTTCATTACCATTGGCTTCCTTCGCTATATGGGCAAGCGGCCTCGCACCATTTCCGGTGACTATGAATACGAGGACGAGATTAAAGATGCCCCGGATAGCGGGGAACCTGTTGAGAAAAAAGATCATGGTATCCTAGGAAAACTCGGCTGGTAACAAGGGAAAGAAGCGACTCGCTGACGGAATTTCTTGAGGACGCCCTTTCCTGGGACCGAGAGGTTCCACTTGCTGCCAGATGTGGCTTTCCTATCTGTCAAAGAAATGAGGAAAGTTTATGTCTGATTTCATTATGTGGTTAGATAACCTGATTTGGTCCACCCCTCTGATCATCTTGACATTTGGTTCGGCTTTGATTTTCTGCTTTGCCATGAAATTTGGCAATATTACGAAGATCCCTCTTCAATGGAAGCTCCTCCGCTCGGGCTCAGGTTCCATGGAAGGACTGTCTCCTTTTGAAACGTTCTGTTCCGTTGTTGCCTACAGTGTTGCCGTCGGCAACATCGGCGGTGTCATGGTAGCTATCCTCTATGGCGGACCGGGTGCAGTCTTCTGGATGCTCGTAACGGCCCTTGCTACATCGGCTGTCTCCTATACGGAAAACAGCTTAGGTCAGATCTACAAGATCCGTCAGGATGGCCAGTACCGCGGCGGCCCCTATTTCTATATGGAGCGAGGCATCCGCCATAAGGCCTTGGGTAAGTTTATGGCCATTGTTTTTGCCCTGTTCTGCAGCATTGGCGTACCAATCCTTGTAACGGGACCGAGCGCCAACAATATTGCCATGGCTTTTGAAAACAGCTTTGGCGTTGCCCGGCCTGTTACAGGCGGCGTCATTGCTCTCCTGCTTTTTGCTGTTATTTCTGGCGGAATCCGCCGCATTGCCAAGATTTCGACTATTATCGTTCCCTTTATGACCATTGGTTACTGGGTCCTTGCCATCTACGTCATGGTTGCAAAGGCCGATGCCTTTATGCCGACCATTCGGATGGTCCTTGACAGTGCTTTTGATTCGGGTGCTGTCTTCGGTGGCATGATGGGAACTGCTTTTTCCTACGGCGTCAAACGTGCTGTCAATTCTTCCGGCGCTGGCTTTGGTGAAACGCCGCCTTCTGGTGCAACGGCAGAAACGCCGCATCCTGCCACCCAGGGCCTTGTCAACTCGTTTTCCGTTTATGTTGACGTCCTTGTCTGCTTCTGTTCCGGCATGATGGCCCTTGTTACGGACTGCTTCAACGTCCTTGGACCTGATGGAAAGGCTTATATGTATGTTGGGTCCGGGTCTTCTGCCATGGCCGAACAGGCAGCAACCAATACGGCGGGTGTTGTCTGGGTCCAGGAGGCGGCCAAGACCGCTTTTGGTGCTGGCGGTTCCCTTGTTGCCATTGCCCTTACCTGTTTTGCTTATTCCACTTGTATTGCTTACTACTATGAAGGCGAATCGGGTCTTGCTTATTTGATGAAGGATACTCATCCCCATCTGCGTAAGACAGGAATTTGGATCATTCGTATCTTGATGCCGATTTTCTTCTTCGTGTGGGCTAACGTAACGGCGACGACGGCGTGGGCCATCAGTGAAGTCATGTTTGGCCTCATGGCCTGGTTCAATCTCATCGCCTTGCTCCTGCTCCTGCCTGTTGTCAAGAAAACCTATGATGACTATATTGCGCAGCGTAATGCCGGTGTGGAAATGCCTTATTTCAATCCGGAAAAACTGGGGATTGAGAACTGTGACCTTTGGATGGATATCAATAAAGATCGTATTGACGCGGACACAAAAAAAGAATGTGTGATCAACCAGCCATAAGGCACTGACCATTTGGAGGGCTTTCTTGATGCCGGACGGGCGTGAAGGAAGTCCTTCTTTTCATCAGAAAGGAAAAACTTAAAATGACAACGGTCCACGAATTCTATGAGCACCTTGATGCTCTTTACGAAAAGGGCGACGCGGCAGGTGTGGAAGCCTATCTAACGGGAATTGCAAACAGCACCTATGAAGAGGGGAGAGAATCCGACCTTATGCTGTCAGCCTTAAATGAACTGGGCTCCTTTTACCGCGGCCGCAGCTATTATGAAGCGTCCTATGCCGCTTTTATGAAGGCAAAGGAAATCCTTGATGATCGGGGAGAGACGAGGGGCGTTCCTTATGCAACGCTTCTCATTAATCTTGCGGGCACAAAACGGCTGGCCAAAGATTACAGCGGCGCCAAAAGCCTTTATGACGAGGCCATGGAGATCCTGACTGAGGCGGGGGAGAAGGAATCCTATGCCTATTTATCCTGTCTCAATAACCTTTCCATTCTTTATCAGGAAATGGAACGCCCTAAAGAAGCCGCGGCTGCTCTTGAAGAGGCCTTGGCACGGCTCATGAAAGTAAGTGATCGCTTTGAAGAACGGGCCATTACGTGCTGCAACCTGGGCATTCTTTATGCAGGTATGGACCAGGACGACGAGGCACTGCGAGCTTACAAGATGGCTAAATCCTCCTATGAAGCCTGTCCGGAAGAAGGTCGCGTCCATTATGGAGCGGTCCTTAACGGGTTAGGCAGCCTTTATACCAAAAAAGGGCAGTATGACCTTGCTCTTCGTCACTTTGAAGACGCAGCAGATTGGGTCAAACGCTTTTTCGGAGAAAATGAGGAATATGGCATTACCTTTCAAAATCGGGGCACCCTTTACGAAAAAATGGGGGAACGCGAAAAGGCAGCCGCCTGTTGCCTTATGGCAGGCGCTATTTACGAAGCTCTATGGGGCAAAAATCACCGTAAGGTGAAGAAAATGAAAACCCTTGCGTCACGCCTTACGGGAGAGATGCTATGATGCAGGGACTTGCTCTTTCGCACCGCTTTTGGGAAGAAGTGGCTCGTCCTAAAATCGAAACGGATCTTCCTGACGTGCTGCCCCACCTTGCGGCGGGCCTTTGCGGCGAAGGGTCCGAATGTTTTTCTTTTGATGACGCCATTTCCCGGGACCATGATTGGGGCCCCGGCGTCATGCTCTTTCTTGAGAAAAAGGACGCCCCCCAATGGGAAGAACGGCTTCGTCAGCTCTATGCATCCCTTCCCAAAAGCTTCCTTTGCATGCCGCCTCGGCGGGAATTGGACGGTCCTAAGAGAGTTGGCGTCCTTATTATAGAAGTTTTTTTTCAGCGCTTAACTGGATTTGAAAAAGGACCCCAGACCTTGGCGGACTGGATGCACTGCGATGAAGCGCGTCTTTCCATGGCTGTAAACGGGTCCCTGTTTTATGACGCACCGGGAGCGATGACAGAAACAAGGCACCGGCTCAAAACCGCCTGCCCCCGCGATGTGTGGTTGACAAAGATGGCCCATGACCTATTTTATATGGCTCAAGCGGGGCAGTATAACTATCCTCGCTGCACTGCCCGAAAAGACCTAGGGGCCATGACTTTTTCCAAGAGTGGATTCCTCTTTTCTGCTATGCAGCTGATCCATCATTTGAACCACGCCTATGCGCCTTTTTATAAATGGCTTTATCGGAGCGTAGGTACCCTTTCCGAAACGTATGGCACGCTGCCTTTATTTGAAGACCTTCTTATGACGCAGGACACAGAACGGTCCATGGCCCTCATGGAAGCAATTTCAGGAAGACTTTCCCGCGCCTTGATGGATGCAGGACTTGTTCCGGAAGGCGTGGGGACTTTTCTTACAGAGCATGCACTTTACGTACAGGCAAAGATCAACGACGACGAGCTGCGCCGCCGCAATATCATGGAGGAACCAAGACTATGGAAAAAATGAAACTCATTCAGCGCCTCATTGAGCGGGAATGGACTCTTTTTGATAAGGTCCATAATATCGGCGGACGGGCGTCCTGCCAGGATGATCGGAAAACCTTCTTCATCATGAGGGGCAGCCAGTTCCTTTCCTGGAATGTGCTCCTTCTGGAAAGTTATGAAAACGATTTAAGGGCAGCTCAGGCAGAAGGACGTAACCTTCTTGCCGAAAAATACGGGTATATGATGATGTGGACCTCGCCTAAGGAATTTAAGGAAGTGCGGGATCTGCTGCCTCAAGTTACAGATGAAAAGAAAGGACGCGTCCTGCGCATTGCTGCCATCCATATGGACTGGCAGAAAGAAATCGCTAAAAAATACCCGGCCCTTTCCCAAAAAGGCAGGCGCATTACCCAGGACGGGAGTGCTGATACAGCCTTTGAGACTTATCTCAAAGGAGAGCTCCTGACTTATTCAGAAGCGACCTTGGCCCTTTATGAGGCCTATCTCATGGGCTGCCTGGAAAAAGACGTCAACCTGAACGAAGAAATTCTGCGGGCAACGGTCCATGCTTATGGGTATGATTCCCTGCGGGATGCTGAAGAAAAACTCTCCCATTAGCCTTGATAAATCCAAGGGTGCAAATAAATGGGCAGGGAATATGCTGCTCCAACTGAAGCGCAAAATAGTTTGCATGCAAAAAGTGCAAAATTAGCATAATAGGGAGCTGTTTAGAAAGAACCTTAAGAAAAGAAACTGCACAAAATGATATAGATAAAAAACCGAGAAGGCGCAAGTAGACTGATAATTCCGACTCTTACACCTAGAAACGGAATAAAAAATATGAGAATTGGCATAAGATTTGCTACGTAATAAGGTAGATTAATGGAGTCATTTAAAGATTTCCCTGGGAAATCACGTTATTGCAGGAAAAGGGAGGCATTATTATGGCAAAAGAGTACATGAAACGAATTGAGGCATTGCGTCAGCAGTACCTCCAAACCCGCGTTGACATGGACGTTTACGACGCAGCGTTCTTTACAGAGGGGTTCAAGGAGATGGAAGGGCAGCCCTGGATCATCCAGCGCGCCAACGGCTACTACAATGTATGCGCCAAGAAAAACATCTATATCCAGCCTCATGAACTGCTGGTCGGAGGTGTTGGCTTTAAACCTCGCTGCGGCATCCTGAACCCGGACAGCGCTTCTGGTGTCATCGCAAAAGAACTGGACACGATCAGCACCCGTCCTTTCGACCCCTTCTACCTGAGTGAAGAAGGGAAGAAAGTCTACACTGAAAAAGTCCAGAATTACTGGAAAAATAAATGCGTCTTTGACCGCTGGAACCTCATGCTTCCAGAAGATGCCAAACGGCTGCGTGCCAACGGCGCCATCTTCATCGACCGTAAAGCTGTTCGCGGTTATGGCGAAAACACGCCGGGCTGGATGCGCATCCTCACCAAGGGTCTTGCTGCAATCCGTAAGGAAGCAGAAGATGCCCTGGCTAAACTGGACGATGCCAACCCGGGCGACCTTGAAAAGAGCTTCTTCTATAAAGCAGAAATCAAAGCTGCTGACGCTGTCATCCTGCTGGCCCACCGTCATGCCGATCTTGCTGAAAAGATGGCCGCTGAATGCGACGATCCCGTTCGCAAGGCTGAACTTTTAAAGATTGCTGAAGTCACCCGTCACGTACCGGAATATCCGGCCCGCACCTTCTATGAAGCTTGCCAGAGCATCATTTCCTATGAATATGCCTGCTTCATGGAACAGAATGCTTCGAGCTATAACTTGGGCCGACTCGATCAGTACCTTTATCCGTACTATAAGAAGGACAAGGAAGCGGGAATCCTCACGGATGACGATGCTCAGGAACTTCTTGACTGCCTGTGGATCAAAGTGGCTGAAATGTCCCTTTTCCAGGATGAAGTTACAGCTCAGTATGCCGCCGGCTACTGCATTACGGTCCAGACGAGCTGCGGCGGTATTGACCAGTATGGCAACGACGCCAGCAACGAATTGAGTTACATGATGATTCAGGCCACGGAAGATGTTCGTTTCAAGGAACCGAACATGGCCATGACCTACAGCATTTCCAAGAACCCTGATTCCCTGCTCCGTAAAGCCATCGAATCCATCGGCATGGGCCTTACGATGCCGGCCATCTACTCCAACGATGTAGGTATCCAGATGCTCCAGAACAAGGGCATTCCTCTTCGTGAAGCTTGGAACTGGAACCCCTGCGGTTGCGTAGAAACGAACCTGTCTGGGAAGATGAAGCAATATACGGACATTGCCGATATCAATATGGGTGCCATGGTTGAATTTGCTTTAAATGACGGCAAAAGCCGCATTACGGGCGAACAGGTCTCCATCCACACAGGGGATCCGAGAAACTTCAAGACCTTTGACGATTTCTTTGCTGCCGTGAAAAAGCACATTGACTATGCCGTTGATGTCATCGTGAGCTGCAACCAGCTCCTTGATTACCTGAGCATGAATTATCGCCCTGTTCCGACCCTGTCTCTTAGCTATGAGCACTGTATGGAAGTCGGCAAGGACTACAGCCAGCCAGGCGGTGCCCAATACAATGCTGGCGGCGGTGTCATTACAGTTGGTCAGGCTGATATCATCAACTCCATCGCTGATGTGAAGTACCTTGTCTTCGATGAAAAGAAGATCTCCATGGATACTCTCATCAAGGCCCTCGATGCCAACTTCGAAGGTTATGAAGATATCCAGAAGCTTTGCCTTGAAGCCCCGAAATATGGCAATGATGATCCGCGGGCTGACTTCTGTGTCGGTGAAATTTTCAACCATGTGGCAGACCAGTTCGAAAAATACGATACGGTTTTTGGCAAGATGACCTTGGGTATGTTGCCTGTATCGGGCAATACGCCGATTGGCCAGTGGGTAGGGGCCCTGCCGAGCGGACGCAAGGCAACGACACCGCTCACGGATGGCATCGGTGCTACGGGCGGTACGGACGTCAATGGCCCGACGGCCCTTTTAAAATCAGTCAGCCACCTGCCGCATGCGCGTTTTACCCAGGGCACGCAGCTCAATATGAAGTTTGAACCGGATCTCATCAAGGGTGAAAACGGTATGACTCATGCTATGAATATGGTAAAGACCATGAGCGTACTTGGTGTTTACCATGCCCAGATCAACTGCGTCGATCGCGAAACCTTGATCGATGCCCAGAAACACCCGAACGATCACCGCGACCTGCTCATCCGTGTGGCTGGCTACACAGCTTTCTTTGTCGAACTCGGCAAGGAAACGCAGGACGAAATCATTGGACGTACGGAAATCAACCACTGGACCGAATCAGCCCGTTAAGGACAATCAATAGGCTAAGACAAGAGAGGAATGAGGAGCAATGACGCTGGAACAGACAAAAGGAATGGTGCTTCGCATCGAGCGATCTTCCATCCATGATGGTGATGGCATGAGGACAGTCGTCTTCCTAAAAGGATGCCCGCTTCGCTGTCAGTGGTGTTCCACGCCGGAAAGTCAGGCGTTTCAAGTTGAAACGACGGTGGACGGCAGTAAATCCTATGGAACGGAAATGACTGTCACGGACGTCATGAAGGAAGTCCGCAAGGATACCGCGTTCTACTTCATCTCCGGAGGGGGCATGACCCTTTCCGGAGGGGAACTCCTGGCCCAGCCTGATTTCTCTCTTGCTCTTTTGAAGGCGGCCTCGATGGAAGGCATTTCTACAGCCGTCGAAACAAGTTTCTTTGGAAAAGAAGAAACTATTGCCGCTATGGTTCCTTATGTTGATACGTTTTACGTTGATCTCAAAGCGGTCACGCCGAGCCTTCACAAAAAGTACTGCGGTGTTGATAATCGCATCATTCTTCATAATATTAAGTTTTTGGACCGCCAGAAGGGAGGGTTCCAGATGATTCTCCGGACCCCTCTCATTCCTGGAGTCAACGATTCGGAGGAAGAACTCCACAAGATTGGCACATTCTGCCAAAATCTTGACAGATTGGTCTATCTGCAGCTTTTACCGTATCACGCACTGGGGAGTGTGACCTATAAGAAACTGGGCCGCGACTACATGATGAAATCCGTCAAGACCCCGACGCTGGATATGATGGATCGCTGCCGCAAGATTCTTCGTACCTACAATATTACCGTACAATGATTGAAACCTAAAAAGAGAGGCATGAATCGATGGAAGAAAAATTAAAAGGAAAATTATATAAAGAAGTCCTCATCGTCATTGGGCTTCTTCTTACGATAGAAATCATTTTAGGTATTTTCTTTACGGAAAAGTTTGGCTTTGTCATGTCAAAGATGCTCTACCTCATAGGAGATTACTTTGGCTGGTGGATCAACCTCCTTGCTGTCTTTTCCGTCATTTTGGGGATGGTTCTCATCATCTTCAAATGGGGTGATGTCAAGATTGGCGGAATTGATGCCAAACCGGACTTTACGACCTGGCAGTGGTACTCCATTTCCATCTGCGGCGGTATTGGCTGCGGTCTGCTTTATTGGGCCATGGGCGAACCGCTCTATCATTTCATGCAGCCGCCGGCTGCCATCCACGCCCTGCCGGAAAGCAGGGACGCGGCGATTTTTGCTGTCAGTCAGGCCATGTTTCATTGGTCCTTTGTCCAGTACTTCATTTATTCCATTCCGGCCTGCGCTTTTGCACTCCTTTGCTTTAACTACCAAAAGTCCCTTTCCATGGGGCCCATGCTGGAACGTACGCTGGGTGGCAAGCATCGTCACTTGACGAGCCTGCTTCACATGTTCTGCGGCTATGCCGTTGCCTGCGGCGTCTCAAACTCCATGGCAGCGGGTCTTATGCAGATCAGCGGCGGTATCAATGCCGTCTTTGGCATCCCGCAGGGACCCTTTATGTACCTCATCCTGACCGTTGTTGTGGCCGGCTTTTTCATCATTTCCTGCGTGACGGGTATCAATAAGGGGCTTACCTATGTATCTACGGCGTGCATGTTTTTCTTCTTTGGTCTGATGCTCTACGTCGTCGTAACGGGAGATTCCATCTTCATTGGAAAAATCGGTACAGAAGCCATTGGCGACATTATGGATAACTTTTGGCACAAAATCACGTACAACAATACGCTGGCCCCGATGGATCAGTGGGCGAACGAATGGCCAATCACCTTCTGGAATTCTTTCTTTATCTATGCACCCGTTATCGGCATGTTCCTTGCCCGCATGGGGAAGGGGCACACCGTGCGGGAATTCCTTCTTGTGGAAATCCTTGTTCCGTCCCTTTTCTGCTGCCTTTTCATCGCCATCTTCGCTGGCCAGACCATCTCCGTCCAGACGAGTGGAACCTTTGATGTGTGGGCCATGATTCAAAAAGAAGGCATGCAGACTGCTCTCTATCAGGTCCTTGGCACCATGCCGCGGGGGAAGCTCGTACAGCTCGCCTTTCTCATTACGGTGTGCCTGTCCTTCATCACGTTGGCAGACCCTAATACGGCAGCGCTTGCAACGCTCTGCGTCCACGGTCAGGAAATTGACGCTGAACCGCCGAAGACCCTCAAGATCATCCTCGGTGTGGCCATTTCCGCTGTCGCCTATCTTCTTGTCGTCTCAGGCGGCATGAATGCTGTCAAGGGATTGCTTAACATCGGCGGTCTTATCATGACCGTGCCAACGCTGTGGCTCTTCTTGATGAATGTGAAGCTCTGCAATCCCCTTCTTGCTTCAAAGAGCCATCGCCTTAAGGCGGCTCCCGAAACAGACGAAGTGGCTGCCCCTGATGACCGGATTTCGGCCAAGGTCAAGGGCCTTGACGTTGTCATCAAAAACCTTCCTTACGCGGATTACTGATTCTTTGAGAGAGGGGAATGAGTATGTTAAGCCAAAAGTTTGATATCGAGGTCTTTCAGGAATGTTTTGGTGCCCATCATCACGAATATCCCCAAATCCTCGTGCCTATGGGAGAAACGATGGAATTATCCATTGGCAATTCGGACTATACTGTCACACCCCAGGAACTGTGCCTTGTACCGCCTAAGATGGATCACCAGTGCAGCTATCGAGGAAAACTCCTTGCCATCAATCTATCAAAGGAAATCGTCGATGAAAAGGAAGGCATTATGCTTTCCTACCCCATCGTCATTTCTATGGTGGGGCAGATTGCCCAGCTCGTGGAGCTCATCCAGGCCGAATTGCGGCAGAATCCAGAAAGCAATTCTGTATCCTATCTTTATAGCTACCTTTACAGCAAACTGATGGATAACTGCGCAGCCCCAAGTATCCGCTATCTGAGCGAACACTATGACCTGCCCATTACAGTGAACCAGCTGGCTGAAATGGAAAATTACAATGTGACTTACTACAACGATTGGTTTAAGCAGCAGACGGGCTGCTCACCCAGTCTTTACCTGCGGCGTATCCGCATCGAGCGGGCGAAAGAACTGCTCTTAAAGACCCATTATTCCATGATGGACATTGCCATCATGGTCGGCTACAGCAGCAATTCCACTTTTACCCGGGCTTTTCACAGCATTACGGGAATGACGCCCAAACTTTTCCGGGAAGCTAACGGCATCGACGCTGTTGGATAAACTAACAACAAAGGAGAATTGAAAATGGACAAGATTACGGGAAAAAACAGCAACAGAAAGTTCAAACTCGGCATGCACAGTTATACCCTTCACCTGAGCGGTTACGGGGAAAGCTGGGGCTTCCAGAGCGAAGGCAAGACCTATGCTTTTGAAAAGGCCGGTTCCCTCATCGACCTCATGGACCTTGCCAAAAAGGAACATATCGAAGTGCTTCATATCACCCTTGTTGACCTCGACAACGATACGAGCCCGGAACACCTGGCAATGGTGAAAAAGGAAGCAGAAAAACGGGGTCTTGACCTGGAACTTAATATCTCCTTTGATGCTCCGAGTGATCCCCGCGTCAATTCGACCATTGAGGAATCCTTGGAAATTGCCCATGCTATGGGGGCCAAACTCGTCAAATACAGCACGGATATCCGTCATTCCCGCCCTTTCACACATGCATGCATGTCACCGGAAGCCATGGAACAGATGAGCCGCGTGGTTATGGAGTTCCAAAAGAACATTCCTACCATTGAAAAATATGGTCTCAAGATTGCCATTGAAAACCACTGTGACCTCTTTGCTGATGAAGTAGTCTGGATGGTGAAAAAACTCAACCATCCCCAGATCGGAGCCTGCTGCGACACGATCAACTCTCTCATCCTCGGCGAAGGCATTGCTGAATGCGTAAAGAAAATGGCGCCTTACTGCTACTGCGTCCACTTCTGCGACAACAAAATCTTTGCTGATCCTGACGGGACCCACTCCTTGGGCTGTGCCATTGGCGACGGTGACGTCGATGTTGTGGAAATCATGAAGATCCTGCGCGCTGAAGCGCCGGAAGAACTTGATACCATTGACCTTGAAATCGAGCTGCCGCTGAGCGGATACAGCCTCGAAGAAGGACGCCAAAAGGAACTGGAAGGCATGAGAAAGAGCATCAAGTTCATGCGCGAAGTCCTGAAAATCGGTTCCGACGCATAAATCATTTCTTTTGCAAAAGGCCTGTCTTCGACAGGTCTTTTCGCGTTTTCCCGAATCGTTCATTCCTAAGTAAATTCTTTACGCAGGGAAAAATTTGGGCTATGATAAAATAAATAGGCTATTATGGGTGCGAGAGAAAATGTAGTTTAGGATAGGGTGGTTGAAGAACATGAGGTGGCAGGAAGTCATGACTTTTTTGTCAGGCCTTGGCATGGGAGCCATGCTGGTCCAGAAAAATGGAATCATTGCGGCCATCAATGAAGTGGGCAAATCTTTCTTAGCAATGTCTGAAGGGGTTGGTACGCCTGTGCCCGATAATGCACGGCCTCTTTTGCTTCCCTTGAAAGATAAACAGATTGCTCATATTGCTTTTGAAAAATGGGTGCGCCGCGTCAAGTGCCCGCTTGTGCAGGGAATCCCGGAAGGCATGGAACTCATCGTCTTTCGGGATGCTGCCTGCGACGTGTACCGGGAGATGTTTCAAAACGTCCTGAACCGGATCAGCGAGTCCGTCATTTTATGCGACGAAAAAGAACAGATCCTCTTTTTGAACGATGCTGCCGTTCGCATGGATAGTCTGCTCAATGAAACTGTTGTTGGTAAGAGTATGGATGAAGTCTATAAGAGTGAAAGTGATATGCCGCTCCTGCTTCCCAAAGTCCTTAAAGCGGAAAAACCTTACCTTAACCAGCGCCAGCAATACGAGACCTTCAATGGGAAAGAAGTTGATATCGTATCGGATAACTATCCCATCTTTAAAAACAGCCAGGTCCTAGGCGCGTACAGCGTCATGGAAGACTTCAGTCAGCTTGATTCCCTGCACCGCAAGATCCTTGAACTGCAGGATGAACTACTCCGCCAGGATGCCCAGATCAAGGGGGAAAAAAGTCACGATAGTGTGCTCCATGCAAAATACCATTTTGAAGATATCATTTCATCAAGCCATTCCATGCGCGTTCTTGTGGACCGCTGCAAGCAGGTAGCAAAGTCCTCTTCATCTGTCATGATCTACGGTGAAACAGGAACCGGCAAGGAACTTTTTGCCCAGAGTATCCACAACGCCAGCAGACGGGCACAGGGGCCCTTTCTTGCCATCAACTGTGCGGCCATCCCGGAAAACCTTCTTGAAGGGCTGCTTTTTGGAACAGAAAAGGGTGCCTATACAGGCGCCGAATCCCATCCAGGACTCTTTGAACAGGCAAATGGCGGCAGCCTGCTCCTTGATGAAATCAACTCTATGAACATCAATCTTCAGCCCAAGCTGCTGCGCGTCCTCCAGGAAGGTACAGTGCGGCGCGTAGGAAGCACGCGGGAACGGAAAGTGGATGTCCGCGTCCTATCAAACATCAATATCCCTCCTGAAGAAGCTCTTGCCGCCCATAAGCTGCGGCAGGACCTGTATTTCCGCTTAGGGGTTGTTGGAATCCGCATCCCGCCCCTGCGGGAACGTAAAGAAGATATTCCTCTTTTGGTCCAAAGTTTCATTGCCCGCTACAATAAGCAGCTGGAACGGAATGTCCAGACTGTCGATCCCCACGTCCTTGATATCTTTACCCATTACGATTGGCCAGGCAATGTGCGGGAATTGCAGCACGCTATCGAATATGCTATGAACATGCTGCCGGAAAAACGGGCAACCCTTACGGTGGAATGCCTGCCCGAGCATTTTGTGAATATGGAAGTACCGGTAAGCTCACTGCAGTCGTTATCCCAAGGAATGGGTAAAAAGCTGGGACGGAGCCGCAAGACCCTTCGCGATGTGGAGCGTGCCGCCCTTGTGCAGGCCCTCAAACGGACGGGCGGCAATATTTCTGCCGCCGCCAGGGAACTTGGCATGAGCCGGCAGAACCTACAGTACCATATCAAGCGGGATGAGATTGATCTGGAAAAAATCTAGTGCGGGTACGCAAAAAAGAGACTGTGAAAAAATGAATCCTCTTAATTTTTTTACAGTCTCTCTTTCTTTATGCATTTGCTCATCCATGGACAAAAACGGCACTGTGACAACATAGCTATAGCTGCCGCGCTGCAGCCATCCCCGCTTAATGGGCACCAAAACGAGACGTATGACGGTGCGAAACTACATCAAATTGGCGCGATTTGTGCACCAAATAAAAATGACAAAAATGCGAACCGTGAGAGGGGGAGTACGGTCCGCATTTTTGCGTAGAAGGGTTGACTTATCTAGA